>JGI10211J14876_10000546_pt1 | contig 16243 bp, 14 predicted proteins | sample Etolagsediment_FD_14876 | JGI IMG/M metagenome (IMG submission 14876)
AATTTTGGATTTTTTTAGTTCCAAACTCTTTTTTATAAGTTTTCTTCTCACCATTTTGTATTTTTTCTAAATTTACAAAACCTTCACCACCATCATTTCTAAAATGACTAATCTGTTGCTCATCCACCACTTTTTTACCATTCTCATATTTTGTTACACTTGAAAATGTTTTAACCTCTTGGAATCCATTTTTATCTAAATCCTTAAAAATATTTTTCCCAAAAACACTAAAACTAAACATCCCATTTAAGTCAGAAATATCATCTGGCTCTTCCACACGAAATTTCTTACTCATATATCTAATAAAGCAGAAAAATTTTCTTTTGAAAATTTAATGCTTTTGCAAGAGTGGTTTAAAGCAATAAATAGGAAAATTTATTTTCCTTTTCTGCTTTAAGATATTATAATTATACATTTTTTCTAACAATATTTCTCCACTCTCACTAAAACCTGTCTATTATTCTTTACATATGTTAGCATTATCCACAAAGATAACAACAACCATATCACACTTTCTGCTGATTTCCTCATCTGCAATTCTTTCATTTTTATCACACTACTTTTGTCTAAAATTAATTCACAATTGCCATAAGAATCATACTTCCTCCAGCATAAATCAGAATAATCAAGTGATATTTTCCTACAATTCATATCCTCTAAAGAATACACTTTGTAAATATTCTTCCCAATCTCCTCTGTTGTACAATAATCATCATACAAAATATCACGATTACCCACAAAAATCATATATGCATTGTAACACGCTAAAACAGACAAAATAATTGTAAATATTAGATAAATTCCCATTTTAGGTTAATAAAGCAAAATTTTTATTAATCATTTTTTTTTCTATATTTATTTAATGCTTAAATTATTTAAAAATTATTTGTTTGAACCAAGAATTGCATTTGTCATTTTTGTTGCATTTATTATAGGTTATTTAGTTTTTTTAGATGAAGAAGGTGCATTCAAAAATTTTACTAAATTTGGTCCAGAACCTAACACCAAATTTCTTGGTATGAAACTTAATACATGGAAAAAAGTAATCCTTGTCTATTTTGTTGGATTTTTATCCGCCATCTTACAATCCTATTATGGTACAGTTATGTTTGACTTTATACACTCTAAACTCTGGAATCCTGCCTATAAAGAAACTATACCCATCTCCAAAACATGGGCATCTATTATTGTTACCGCTGAACCACTCCTCTATTGGTTCTTAAGTATCGTACAATTCTTCATCACTTTAACTATGCAACTTCAATTTATTATCCCACAATTTATTGGCCAACTTATCATAGATATACCATATGGATTAATGAAAATCGGAGAGAAAAAATTTAAATCATAACACCCCTCTCATCCACTTCCCCCAACTTCACCGGATTGCCATATTTTGCACTCGCTATATCAAACACCTCCAGCGTTTCCATATCTACTGCCACCTTCCTCACATTCGTTGGTGGCTCCTTTAATGGCTCCTTACAAGTCTTATTGTTAAAATAACACAACAATTTCTTCTTCTTATCCGCAAATATCAATCTATTTTCACCATCTAAAAACATTGGTTGCAATGATTTTTTTACAGTTTTTGTTGCCAATTCTGTCTTACCATAAACCATATCTGCCTTTATATCCGCCTTATATGCCAATCCTTGTGCATCTACTCCAAATGTAAAACATTTAATATCTTTTTCATTGTCAACTGCATTTAGTGTACAATCTACAGCTATCTCCTTCATTGTTTTCTTAATTTCATCTGTTACACGCAATTTTTTAAGAGCAACCCCATAAATATATTGGTCTGTTGACTCCTTCTCTGGATCCACTTTAGATTGGTCCTCTGTCATAACAGTTGTATAACGATAAACATCTACAATTCTGTCTTTCTCTGGCAATTCCACATGCGACATAAAACGGTTTGCCCTTCCAATCACTTGACTTATTCTTACATCATGCCAGTAAGGCTCCATAATATGCACCTGTCTAATGTTCTTCAAATCAATACCCTCTGCTCCTGCACTTGTCGCCAATAACGCTTTTAATTCACTCCCATACTTATTCTCCGGTGAATTGTAAACAGCACGGATTTTCTCACGTGTTACCTCATCTTCTGCACCAGAATAAATCGCAAATTTGGGTGTTCCTCTGTTCCTATCTGGATAGTCTGGGTCAAATTTTTTCCAACCATTTGCTTCTAAAACAAGGGCGAAAATACCAATTCCTTCTAATGCTCTAAAAGCGGAATATACAAAAACTAACCCCGGACTATTGTCTATAATCTGCAACATTTTCGCCATTTTTGGACTGTATTTTTGCAATCCTTCTGGTGTATCTTTCAAATAAATATCTTTCTTCTCTGCTAATTGTTTTATTGCCACTTCTATTAAACTTTTATCTTTTGCAGATAATTCATTGCCTTCTGCTCGCTTGTTTTCTTTCTCCAATTCTTCCAATTTAGCGGCGGCTTTGTTGGATTTGTTGGCTTTCTTTTCTAATTTCTTTTTTATTGCATCGTGAATAAATTTGCGAACAAATGGACGCTCTATGTCAGGTGGAAAAACGAAATTGCTAAACTCACGTGAGAAAACACGGAACAAACTGCTAACTTTTTTCATTGCTCCATTTTTACTTTTACTATTAGTCACTTTCCCCAACAATTTTTGCATTGCTCCTGCTTTCTCCTTATCCCTTTCTACTTCTCTTACTTTTTTATATTCTTGGTATTGGTAATCACTCATGGGCACTTCTATAAAATGTGTGGGATTTACTGTAGGATAATAGATGGATTTACCACCTCTGTAATAACTTATAATACCCAACATACGGCGTTTTAGTAAATCTACATTTTTTAAATATTCCCCTTCTTGCGTTTCCTCCAAAAATATTGCTCGGAACTCATCCTCATCTTCTGGGTACAAACTAAATTGCTTAGTCTCTATATAATCTATCTGAACACCAAAATCTGCTGCGGTTTTTAATATTTTTCTTATCATCTCATCAAATGCTTCTTCCGCTGGATTTACTCTTAAATAAACATACAAGTACCGCTGGGAAACGTCCACAAATTCTACATCTCCTAAATCTTGTATTTTTTCTTTTAATAAGTTTGCTTGATATTCTAAACCTCCAGCGTTTTTCATTTGTTTAATGTAAAACATCGGCAAATATAAATAACCACGTAAAATGTTTGCTAACAATGCCACCTCAAATGGATAATTAATAATAGGTGTACCTGATAAAGCAACTATTTTTAAATTTTTCGCTTCCATCAGCATCTTGTATAGCTCTGGTCCTTTCTTACTTTTTGTAACCATCATGGAAATTAAATTGTGGACTTCATCTATTACAATTGTGTGATTGTCCAGCGTAGATATTTTGCGCAATTGGTCTAATGTATTACTGGCATTATAACTGATAAAGGTGTATTTTTCTTTTAACAAATCTTCATTGTTTTTGTATGCTGTTACCCCGCAATCTGTTTTTAATGAATGAATATAATTGCTGCGTAAACTGGCGGGTGATAAAACTACTACATTTTTACCTGTTTTTAAATTTTCTGCAACTGCTATAGATGTACAAGTTTTACCACTGCCCAATCCATGATATAACAGCAAACCTCGGTAAGGACTGTCCATTGCTAAATAATCTCTAACAAACTTTTGGTAAGTTGTGTGTTCCCATTTGTTGGATTTTTTGTTTACAGTTTCTTTTACACGATATGGTAAAAAAACCTTGTTAATCCACTCTGGAAATTGCTTCATATTCTGTAAAACCCACTCATCTGGTTTAATATTGTTCGCATTTGTTCCAACTTTAGCTATTTTCTTTAAATTTTTTGTTTGGATTAAAAAAGGTTTATTGCCCAATTCTTCACGGGCTTTCTTCTCTAAATATTGCACTTTCGCATATCCTGCCTGCACCTCCAATACTTTCACTTTTGTCCTTTTCCCCGTATCACCATAGGGTGCAGAAACTATATCATTTTTTTCTAAAGCCTTTGTTGACATCTAATTTATAATCACATTTTTTTTAGTAGGTTGCCTCCAAAAAATTCATCTTCTCCCTTGACATCCTACTCATGCTGTCTTCTGGCAACTTGAAAAGAACATCCTTCAGATTGACCAGCATTTCCTTATTTTTGCTAGTGTAGATGTAGTCTGCAACTTCATTGCCCATCACAACTTTCGTCAAGAACTTCCTCACAACATTGGGGCAATTGCAGTAGTAAACAGCCATCTTGCAAACTGACTTCCAGAGGTTGCGTTCTCTTTCCATCAAGTCATCAGAAATGTCTGGAAAAAGACCCAGTTCAATCGCCCAGCAGATCACCAGATGCAACCAGAATGTGTATTCGTGTTGGTTATCTCCTGCGAAATACTCCAACATGATCCTCCATTCTTGTGAAGGAAGCATGGCAATCCACATGGCTTTCTCTGCCTTTGTTTCTTTCATTACTTCCCCATAAAAGTTGGTCAGGGGTCGTTCACACTCGTTTCTGGTGTACTCCAGAGCAAACTGTTGCCATCTGTTGGGTTTGTTGGCAAGAAATGCAGCTGTGCGAGGATACTTACACAGCTGCACACTAACATCCCATTCTGTCATGCTGGAAAGTGCCAGATACAACAATTCTGGATAGTTGTACAGTTCATCCTCAAGTGCTGATAGAGCAATTTCTTCAATTATCTCTTTGGGAAGACCAGCCTTAGAAAGGCCAGCCGCAATCAAGAAACCACGATTGTAGGATGTTGCTTCCATTTTGGCGTTCTGGAATTAGATTATCGATAAAATTACTATCATTTTTTTATAATATTGTGTTTAGCAGCATTGGTGTGACTACTGGTACACATTCCAGAAAGCCTTTCGTAACTCCTCCACGTCCTCTCTGAGAACATGCTTGTAATCAATCAAGAAGTTTTGAACCTCATCGAAGATGCAAGGTGTTTCCCAGCTTGTCTCCTCTTCAGCAACGTAGGTCAACTCGATCCCGAACAGATCCATCACCTGACGACCGCTGACCAGACCCATGCTCAGCAACTTCTTGAGTGCATTTGGACAGCCACACACCAGAATGGCGAGCTTCGCAAGAGTACTGGGATAGGCAGTCCGCCGTTCCCTCTCAAGAACCTCATCTGGAACTGTGCCAAACTCAATGCCCCAGATGAGAAGTAGGTCGCTGTATGACAACCCAGACCAGTTGACTATCAAGTCCGCAACCGTAAACTGCTGGTCTGGGTTACCACGCTGCTGAAACCTGCATGCTGATGACCAGTTGAACAGTTTTCCCTGTTCTTCTTTGGGCAACATGGCTTCGTACTTGGCAAACCAAGACAGCAATCTTGGGGTTATCATGCCGTGAATGTTTGTCGGCAATTTGCGTGTGAGTTGTGTCCTGACATACGCCAGAGCATCTTGTTGCAATGGATTTGGCTTAAGAGCCAATTTTGCAACTTGTTGCAGAGGCATGCAAGGAATTGTCATGCCAAAAATCTTGGCTACGATATCATCTGGTAGCTCAGGCACAGTTGTGGTCTCTGTCTGACCATGTTGGGAACTCATTGAAATTACTTAATCATTACAATAATTAAAATATAATACCCATCAATTTTTTCCAGTTTAAAGAAAATATCACATATTATTAAGAATAATGGAAAGATTAGATGCAATTGTTGAAGAAGGACAAAAAATTAACAATGGAATTATTGTTCCAACTGTTAATGAACGTTTAGCATTGAAAGTGTCCATTTTAAATATTATTTCCAAGATGAGCAAGGACATTTTTGTTATGAATCGGAAATTATTTTATTGGAAGAAAAGTTTAATCAATGGAGAAATCACGCTTCCAGAATCGGTACAACAATATGAAAGTGGCGAATTTAATGAAAATTTGGCCAATTGGTTAATGGAGCCATTTTTAATTTTTTGTGATAATCCGGAGGAAGTTGCAAGGGAAATTGCTGATAAGTTGTATGAAAAGAAGTATAAGTATGTTAGGGCAAGAAATGATATGTATCCAACGAGATTGATAGTAGATGTAGAGTTTGACATTGCAGCGATAATAAATCCGACGAATAAGACGATAAGTAAACATTCGGATAATGTGGAATTGTTTGGAGCAAATATTAATATTAATGGTGCATTGATGTTGCCAATATTTTTGTATGATTACATAACACCAAAATTTAATAGTGAACAATGGAAGGAAGATTTAGAGATAGAGCCATTTTTATGGCAGGATATGGTGAAGATATGGCAAAAGGGAATAGTGCCATATGATGTAAAAAAGGTGGAATTATCGGAAAAGATTTTTGAGATAATAAAGACAGAAAATGAGGAGGATTATGTTTTTACAGGATATTTTACATATCATAAGTTGACTAATCCGAAAGAGATGTACAATGGTGCATATCATGTTTATCATACAAATCCAAAGGAATTTATGGCTAAATTGGAAAAAGATATTGAGGGATTAAAAGTTAAAGAGGAGTCACAGATTTATTATTTCCAGAGCAAAGTATATACATTAACAAAAGATGGTGAAGTTGTGTTGCAAATTATTGAGTTGGATTTTCCTATAAATTATATAAAATTGGGTGTTTACAAACATGTGAATTATCATGGGTTATTGTTGTTTTTATTGTTAGAGGCATTAAAGGCACCATTAAAGGATTACAATATGTTGTGTGGGAATATTGGGTATTTAGTGAAAACGAAAAATATTTTTGAGAAAAGTATTAAGGCGGATATGTTGAATAAGAATGGCGTGGATAGTGTTAAAAATGTTTTCCAAATATTGCAGAATAATAGTGTGGGGCCGGATAAGATTCCTTTTATAGATTTTAAGAAGAAGGAATTTAATCGTGAATTGACGTTTTTCCATCGTCCAGATATAGTAGCAGAAAAGTTGGAAGATAAATCAGTTTAAAAAAATTATTCTTATATATTAAAGACAATGGAATTTGAGATTTATTCAGATAATTTTTATGATAAATTGGATGAACATTTAGTTAAAGTGGAAGATGAGAATAAGGATGTTCCTTTTTTGACGAAAGAGGAGTATGATAAGCAACAGAGGATAGTGGAGCAATTTTTGGCGGAGAAGAAGTTGAAGATTTATGGGGGGGTTGCGTTAGATAAGTTTATGCCAGAGGATGACAAAATTTATTTGAATAGGGAGGGGAAGATTGTAGATTATGATGTTTACAGTCCGCAACCATTGAAGGATGCAGTAGAATTGGTGAATCGCTTGTATGAGGCGGGGTTTAAGTATGTGACATTACGAGAGGGAGTGAATGCTGGAGTTTATAAGATTTTTAATTATTTTCAGGAGGCGGCGGATGTTGTTTATATGCCCCAGAGAATTTATGATTTAATTCCAGCGAAAAAGATTGGTGATTTGTGGTATGTAGAACCTCGGCATTTACGGATTGATTTGTTGGTTGCATTAACAAATCCGAAACAGGGAATTTTTAGGTGGAAGAAGGATTTTGAGAGATTGGAGAAATTGGAGAAATATTTTCCGGTGGAGAAGCCAATAAAATTTTGTGAATCAGTTGGACAGCAATATGCGCCAAGTAATTTGGAAGTGCGTATACAGGATTATTTGGAGAAGAGGGATGATTATATATTGTTTGGGGATATGGCATATTATGCATTTATGAGGGAATCTGGATTGAAAGATTATTTTAAGCCAGAAGTAAAATATTTGGAGATTGGTATGGAAAAACCAGCAAGTATATTTGATGATTTAAAAAGATTAGGCAGAATTAAGATTCGTAGATATCACCAATTTATGAAACATATACCGACAAGATATATTGTAACACCTCAGAATCAGGACACACATATTTTGTTGATTATTTATGAATTGAATGAGAAATGCATTCCATATGTTGATTATAAAGGTGCAAAAATTACTACATATCATGGTTTAGTGTTATATTACAATTTTATGATTTATTTATCTGGTCGTTATGGTATAAGGGATAGGGAGCAGATATCAAGATGTTGTTTGTATGAATTGGATAGGGCGAAGAAGTATTATTTTAAAAACAGTGGACAGGATGAATTTGGGGATAATTTGTTTAGATGTTTTATTTTGCCATGTTTAGGAAAAGAAAAAAATGTTTTGCGAGAAAGCAAAATACGTGTATGGTCAAGTGGAAAGACAAAGCAAAAACCATTTACTTATGTGCCTGCAACAAGAGAGCATTTAGTTGTTGAATCTAAAGTACCAGCTGGATATGTAAAATTTATAAGTGGTGAATTGGACAGAGAAGTTTAACCAATTATTTTGTTGTACCATTTAGTATTTTTTATATTGTTTATATGGCGAGTTAGACGCATATTTTCTTCATTTAATCGCATATTTTCGTTATATAATCTTAACATTTTTTCACCTAAAAGAATTTGTGCTTCTTTTATTTCAAATTTATATTTGGCATGTTCCAGTTGGAGGTCACTATATAAATTGCATACTTCAGTAAACCGGTCTTTCTCAACTGTTTGCTCTTCTTCTGTTGAAATATCTTCTTCTTCTTCATCACTTAAATATTCTTTAGTTAAAGATTGTTCTGTTTTATCTTTTAGTAATGATTGTGCATTAATTGCATCGGAAAGTTCGTTATACAATTGTTCATATTTTTGCAATTCCGAAATAGTATTTTCGTGATTAAAAATAATTTTTTCCAATTGTTGAATTTTCTTTTCATATGTTTGTTCCAATTTTGCTTTTTCATTTTCCACTTTTTGTGCAATGATTGCTTCAATATTAGAGCGTTCTTTTAGGGCATAATTTATATATTGTACTCTTTCTTTTCTCATTATAAAATACAATTCCAAAAATCTAACAGAACATTTTTTACCAATCTTTATTTTAGCAAATTTATGTATTGTTGCAATTGCTCGTTTCCTTTGGTTGTACAATGTTTTCGCCTTTCTTATTCTCCACAATTGTTGTAATTGTAAAACTAACCTTCGCTTTTTATATTCCATCTTTGCCAAATAATTCCTATAATTCCTCTGGATTTTCTGACAATTTGTTAAGGTCATTACATACATATTGCGTTGTATATTTGCTACAACCCATCTTATCATATTTTCTATCAACAATTTCTGTGCACTTATTAATTGGTTGTTAAATAATTTCTGCTGGTCATGTGTAAAAAACACCATTGTTTTTCCTTTTAAAAACTGTTCTCCATCTAATTGGTTTAACCATTCTTCAAATATGAGATTTTCTTGTAAATAAATTGCTTCATATTTTTGTTTAAATAATGTTTGCTGCATTCTTACAGGAAATGTTTGTCTTGCCAATTCAAGTGCTGATGTTACACCACAATAATTTAATTGGTCTTCTACTTTCTGTTCTTCCCACAATTCTTTCGCATTTTCTTCATTAGGTTTAATACATCTTATAAAATGCAAATTACTATCTGATAAATGATTTACTAAACCAGTTAAATCTGCACGAAATTTATTTGTTATTGTTGAAACTTGAACACTTCCACGCTTTCTCTTTGTCTTCTTCTGGATGCAATCAGCAAATAATTCCAGTTTGGAATAGTACAACTGTAAAAATTGCTCCACATCTGCACCAATCTTATTAATGTTTTTTTCCGCAAAATCCCCCCAATTATATTCCACTTTATCCGCATAATGAGTTATAACAAATGAATCAATTTTCTTTTTCCAAACCTTCGCATTTGCTGGTAAAGTCAATGCTAAATCATTGTCTTGTGCACCTAAAATGGATTTTTCATCTAACAATGGAAAGAATCCATTGGGTCGCTGGTCAAAGAATTCTAAAATATGTGCATTGCTCTCAAAAGTAACACGGGATTTAAGGATTCCTTCATTTTCAAACATTTTAATTTCCTCTTCAAACACAAAACGATTAAATAATGCTTGCAATCTTTCATTGCAATAATTTATACATAACTGTTCAAAACCATTCTGCTCAAACACCTCAAAACCAAAAATATCCAAAATTCCATATGTCCTTTCTGGTTCCAAATTTTCCCCCAAATGATTGTTCATCTCCTTCACAATTTGGTTAAACATTTCCTCATAAATTGTCATTATAATTGTTGCCTTTACATTTGCAGATTCTTTGTCTGATAATGGCACTTTTATAATTTCTCCACCAGTAGATATAGTTTTTTCCTTCAATATATTTCCCAAATGTATCCAATCAATCGGTTCATTGTTTAAAAGTGCAATTAAAAATTCCATGGTTTGCACAACATCTTGCCACTTTTTCGGTTCTAAATATGTTTCCCATATTTTCTGCAGATTCTGCTTATGTAAATATGCTGTGTCCCAATCATCACGGTTGTATTCTTTTTTATTTTTGGTGTAACCAAAAGAATAAAATATGTGGTAATTTGTTAAATTTTCTTCAACCAAACGGATTTTTTCCAATAAATATGTGTCAATTTGGGAATGAATTGTATTTTTATGAATGTGAATATTGATGAATTTGCCAAAACGAGATGAATTGTGATTGCGAATTGTACTTGCATTCCCTAAAGCTTCTAAAATATTGTTGAATTGCAAAATAGTTGGCAAAATATTGTTTTTATCGTGGTAAATATTGGATAAATAATCCAACAATTTTTTAGTGGATTCTGTTTTACCAGAACCGGATTCTCCAGAAATTAAAAAACTTTGCACTGGGTGAACAGATTCTATTGCTACATTGGCAACTTGATATAAATGCGGTTGATTTATAAAATGGTTAGCAATAAATTTTTGCTTTATTTCTTCAGAATAATTGTTTGTGTTTTTAAATGGATTGATTGCAATTAGAATTTTACCAGCAAATGTGTAAATATCATCATTCTTAAAACGATGATTGAGATGACAAAGGATTTCTGGTGTGTGTGTATATGTTAATTTAAGGAGGTTTTCTATAGCTGGTTGAAAATTATGCTGATATTCTGTAGGTTCATCTTGCAATTCCCATTTAATATTTTTTTTCCAGAACTTTTCCATTGTTAAAAGAAAGATTATTTCTTTTAAGCTTTTGTTATTTTCTCACTCTAAATAAATGGTTAAATTAAAAAATTCCAATCTGTTAGATTCTAAATATAAACCTAATGCAATTATTGACAACACACCAAAAAATATTTGCAGTTTGTATCCAGATGGAACAACTCAAGGCGTATACTGTCAAGTGCAGAATTTCCCCAGAATTGTTGTATTAGCAGAACCTTATGGTTATAAAAAAGTTTTAGAACTTAACCCTGCCAACATTTTAGGACCAACCAATAAACCAAGCGGAAATCCTTGCTGCACTGAACCACCATTTAGTCCAGATGAACAATTGCCTCCATATAAGAAGAGTTATTTAGAGTTAAAGGAAACAACTGCTCGTGGTTTTAATCCAAATCCACCATATATTCCTCCACCAGAAATACAAAAAGAGTGCTACAATATTAGGTCTGCACTTAATACTTGTAATGTTAATAAAAGAAATTTTTATCCAAACATCTGGCCATACAATACAGCTGTTTATCCTTAAAAAACATATTTTTCCCAATATTCCACCGAATTATCCCACGACATCGTTTTAGCAAAATTAAATGCCCTCTCTCTAAAAATACTTTTCCTTTCTTCATCCTGCATTAACTGTATAACTTGTTCACATGCACTTTCTATAAAATCTTCTTCAGTCGGTTTTTTATCCAACATTAAACCCCTGTCCGCAATTGTTGAATCTAAACAACCAACATCCGTGTAAATGCAAATCGCCTGATACAATTGCGCCTCTAAAGCACTACAACAAAATGTCTCAAAAAAATTAGTTGGATAAAAGAAAAAGTCAGTTTCCAGCATACATTGTTTAACAAACTCCGGCGGTTGTCTGCCATAAACTGTGCAATTTTTTAATGTGCTAATTAATTGCAACTGTTTCTCATCCAATTCTTCTTTTCGGAACACTGTTAAACTGGCATCTGGAATAACTTGCTGTATTTTCTGCATACAAACCAAAAGTGTTGTTAAACCACGGATTGCAGAAGATACATAAATAAAACTGTTTTTCTTCTTATAAAAATATGGTGAACAATTTACATCTATTCCGTGGGGTACTATTGCAATCTTCTCACCAATATTATCTCCATACACTTCAATCATATTGTTTTTATGCCAATCAGATAAGCAAACAACTTTATCAATTTTATGCAAATGTTTGTTGGTATATTCTTTGCCACAATTGTCAGATATGGGTTTACTTAAATACATATATTGAATAACCATATCATGAACCCAGAGGTGCAATTTTTTAGTTGGGACATTAAAATATTCAAAATAATGAATGTAGCGGTTAATTATAAAATGGTCAAATTCAACCATGTTTTTCTCCTTTAATCTCTCGCAATCTAAATAATTTACACCATTTACATTCTTTTCCAATCCAGCTTCTCTCATCCCCCACATGTAAATATTTACAAAATACCCTTTTTTAACAAGTGCCTCTGCCAAATAAACTGAACACATTTCTGATCCAAAATTATTGATTCCATTTTTAAAAGTATCACCATTAAATGCATAAGTATATCCCATATACATGCCAATTAGTTTTAAAGGTCTGCGTTTTAATAAATTATTCATTGTAACAATAAATAATTTTTATTCACGATTTTTACTTAGTATGTGGCTTCTTTTCCTTCTTATCATTCACTTGCTTCCTCTTCCAATCTTCTAATTTAGCAGAAAGCCAATCAGCATCTTCTCTAAAAACTTTGGAGATTTTTGGTGTGGTTCTGATGCCTAAGTTTGCACGGGCAACCAATTGGTGAATTAAAGTACCATAAGCATTCTGTGCACCTTCTATTTTTTCCAAATCTCTAAATGCCCTTAAAAGCGCACGATGTCTTTGGTTTTCTGTTTTATCAATAACATCCTCATAACCATGGCCAATATGTGCATCTAAAACAATTTTTCTTTCGCCTTTTCCTTTAGCACCTCTGTTAGTAATGCAAGAAGGAGGAACAACTCTTCCTTTTACTTTTGTTCCATCTTCCCTAACATAAGGTTTACGAACATAAGCATTTCTAAGTATTTGTCCTTTAGGGCAAGAAGTTGGAATAACACAACCTTCTTCATTGCACATGTTTTCTGCTAATTTAAGGGCATCTCTTGCTGCTTTGTTTTCCACTTCTATCTGACGTCTAACACGTAATTTTGCTTTTTCACCGGATAAACTGCGGGCTTTTATACAACGTGCAGGAACATAGGTGCCGTTTTTGGTGGTGTAACTGTCACGTAAAATGTATCCTTCAGGACAGCGAGGAGTTTTACTTTTTCTAAAGTCATGATTAACCATATTATAGTTAATATAATTTTTCGTTTTTTTAAAGAATATTTTTTATAATAAGAATAATATGAAACCAGAAACTGTAGCAGAACAAGTGATTTATAAATTCGTTAAAAAAATTTATAATGAAGAATGTGAAGCAAGAAAAAAAGAAACACTAACTCACGAAGAAATTGTAAAATTAGTTAATACAACTTATGCAGAAAAAGAAAAATCATTGCGTCATCGTATTAAGTCTGCTATAAAAAAGCTGTGTTCTGAAGCAGAACATGGTGGAGAAAAGGCAATTGAAGATTTATTGCAAAAAATATTTGAAGACCCTAATTTTAATAAAACTAAAATTATTCAAGAAGTAGAAATCCAACAAAAAATTAAATAAACAGTTTATAAAACAATTTTAATTCAAATATATCAAAAGATACATGATTTATTCCACCAAATATCTTCTTTTTTTCCATAACATCCCTCCACTTTTCTCCAACTAATCCCATCCTCTCCTTCAATGTTGAATCTATAGAACTATCGTAAAATCTATAAATTCTTCGCAAAATTCTATTTATTGTCGGCCTTGTTATCGTCAAATTAAGTGCCATTGTCTGTTCCTTATTTATTGGTACCGATAAATACATTTTATCACGTAAAACATAACTTTCCACATTAATCGGTTCTTCATCAATTGTCCACTCAATTTCTTCTAACATATTGATAAACTAAAAAAGCACCTACACAAAAATATAGTGCTTCTTTAGTTATCCTTCTTACAAAAACATCCTGATTTGCCGTAAAATAATTCATTTTTTTTTANNTAAACAAACATATTTTTTTTCATTTTTTTACTTATCCTCTGGCAATCACCCTTGAAGATAATTTCTCCATATTCTGTTCAACCTGTGTTATCTCAAATGTATAAGATATCTGCTTCTTCGCATAAATAAAAAATGCCTCATATGGCTGATATATACCATAAGGTGCCGACTTCAAATAATCCGGTACCTCCTCAAAAGGAAACAACAATTGGAAACTTAATGGGTCATCCAATTTCCCACCCACTCTCAATCCATTTTGTGCCAAAAATCCATTAGGTGATATTTCATTATAACCACTCTTCCTTGTATTCACAAAACCTTTGCTTACAACAGTTATTTTAGGGTCAAATGGTGTCCTTGATTTAACTTTCACATTTATTCCATTTGTATCTATATCCTCTATGTCCAACACATATTTATTGTTAATGATTATCAAATCTTTCACCTTCAAAAAAGGTCTCACATCAATCTTCTTCTCCCTCTTTCCCTTGTCCGGTACATCATGGACCATATAAAAGTAAATCACCGGATATCTATCAAAATTAATATAAATGCCATCATTTAGTTTAGTAGCCCTTGACAATGGATTACACTGGAACAAACTGTAAAACATTAATCTATCACCCGGAACTACTCCAACCCCACATATCTTCTGACCATAACTTGGGTCTTCTGGTATAATTGTAACCTTAGTTAAATGTTGTCCCTTTTTAAAAGGGCAAAAATTATCATCTTTCACTTCTTCACCCCTCTCTATACTCTTAATATAAACTTTGTCCACACCAACATCCAACAATTGATTGAACCTTGTTACCAATTGCAATGTCATTTGCGATAATTTCGCCCAAGTTGATGGATAAAATGTTTTACCTTCATAAGCAGCTGTTTTCAAATTTACAAATCTCCTTGTTACACCATACAATTTATCAAAATTCAATTTCGCCAATGCACGTCTACTCGCCAAATTCGTCCCATCATAGGCACCATCTATCTCATCCATAACCAAAAAATAATATGGTTCATCCAGCACTGTAACATCAATCCCATAATTCTCCTTCCAAATTGGTCCATATGGATAACTTGTAAAAGCATTTGGTGTTTCTTTATTCTCATCAATCTGAGGTCCATTAAAATCATATGGCGCCAATCCTCCTACAAAAACCCTATCTAAAGGCACCTGTGCATCCAAACATTTAATCTCCACTATATTCTCATACAAATTCTCTAATTTCGCTCCTCTACCACCAACATTTTCATAAACTACTGGTGCCTTATAAACTACTACTCCCTCCGCATTTAAATATGATGGCACTTCCACCTCTGTCGCTGGTTGTTCAAATCTTACTTGGAAATTAGTTGGAAAAGGATATGCATCCAAATCCCTCTGCAAACTATCAACTGTTATATAATATTTCCTCGTCTGGTAATTTAACTTCTCCGGCGGAATTAAAGCATAATCTAAATATGCATTGTTACTCTGCTGATTAGTCAATATTAACTCCTGTTGTGCCTTCCTCTGATTATCCTCCACTACCTTATTCTCCCTCTCATTCACCCTAAAGGTCTCTATTGTCGTCTTATCATTAGCCAATTGCTCCATTTTCCTCTCCATCTCTCCAGTATCCTTGCGGTTCTGCAAATGCTCCTCAAACTGATTGCGATTATTAACTTTCCTACCAAAAACATCCTCCACCTTATTACTACTATTCTTTGGCTTTTCTACTGTGCCATCCTGCATATATTGCTTCTTTAACCTCTCAAACTTTTCATCAACTTCCTCATTCTCAAAACGTCTTGTCGTATCCTCTCCCTTTAAATTTGCCGCTTGATTAAAATAACTCTCCAAACTCGGTCCAGTTGACTCACTAAACCTATCCGGTCTGGGCGCAAAAAAATCTGGCGCATTCGTCGGCCCTACATCTCTAACCACATTCTGCCTCCCATTCTCATATACCGGCTCTCCATTCACAAACCTCTCCGCATCCCTATCCGGCATTGTAGCATCCTCCATCTCCTTCGTCATTGGCAACTGATTATCATATGTCACCTTCTTATCCTGATAATTTCCCTTTCCATATACATTCTGCTGATTCTGCAAAGGCTGACTATATTGCCC
>JGI10211J14876_10000547_pt1 | contig 16231 bp, 24 predicted proteins | sample Etolagsediment_FD_14876 | JGI IMG/M metagenome (IMG submission 14876)
CACTTCGTGTTACTTCGTGTGCTAAGTATCAGAACTCAGTACACTCATCAACGGACCAGTTAGCATTACTCTGAGGACGGGACTGATCATCAGAAACACCCGAAGTCAAAGCATCAAGAATGCTGAGGATTTCACTGCCTGACTGTCCCTTACGCAGAGCACCAATGAGAAGTTCAGAGTTCATAATGTGTGGGTTCAAAGTGTGTGTGAGATCGACTGTCTTTTGGTCGGGCAAAGTCATTCCCGAAGTTGCCCTAATTATACCCGAAGACTGCACCCATTATAACACGAATTTGCCGGTTTGTAAAGTGTCTCGGAGGACTTGACTTTTGGGGTGAATTGTGTTATGATAGGTCGCTCGCTAAGGTAACAACGACTGCGGGCATTTAGAACGACTTAAATGTTGCTTACTCTGATACGAATTCGGATCAACGATTCATCAGATTACGGAATAAGATTAACAGTCAATTACAATACTAATTAACATTTATTTTAATAATTATAATTATTTGCGCGTACCCAATCAACCTGTTATTTAGAGTGGTAAATTAACACTCATCTGGAGCGATGTCTTTAGCATCGCTGACAGCAATTCCTTTGGTGATCTCTTCATAACGTAGTTTGACTAGGTTGTTCACTGGGTTGAGATCTTGCCCTTTTAGATCATCACTATACAGGTCACAAGTGTGCTTGCAAACTTGATAATAATGACCCGTATCTTCGACTGCTTCCTTGATAACTTGCAGCAGATCTTTCACTGCATTGGTTCTACCATTGGANGAACTATCTGTAATGAAATCCTCGATNTNTNCCNTTAGGNNNTCAGGAACNGNGTTGTAGTTGTTCATCAGAATTGCTCCAAAAGTTGGTTNGTTTCGTTGTCGAAGTTTTCTTGGATATTGCCGTCTAGGATTGTTACAATATCATCTGGATCTGTCCAGTCTCCATTGTAATCGAAATCCTGTGAATAGTCAAGTTCGTTGTCGTTCATTGTGTTGGTGTTGTTGTTAGTTAGTGGGAAAATTACGGCAGACTGCATCACACAGGACGCGAACTAATTCATCATTTCCTTCCGTTCCAAACGGACAAAAATCCTCAACAATCGCATCAATGTCCTCCATTAGTTGTTCACGTTGAGATAACATTTCAAGTCGGTCCATAGTGATAATGTAGGGGATGAATCAGGCAAGAACTAAACCATTTTGGAAGTCTACCACGTTGAAAGTTTTGGTCGCATAATCGTAGATACGAACAAACCAATCCCAGTCCTTTTGAAATACACCTTCCGACCCAAATCCACCGTTTCCATCAATAATCGCGTTCAGGCGACTTTTGGTGGTTACTGATTGAAACCCACCGTCGAAGAGTACAATTTTACCCTCGTAGATCTCTGCAATCTTGTTACCATACAAACGAACAATGCTGCAATCGAGTTCTTCATTATAGGACACCGAAGTGTTATCCTTGCTCCAATCTTTTTTGTCTTCGATTGCTTTGTTCATCTGAAGTTCGATCTTACGCATGGTGGTCTCCGTTTGTTTGTTGATCTTAGTATAGGATGTTTGGGGGGCAATGGGGGGAAAAGTAGACGGTTCGGTGACCGTCACCACCAAGGGCGGCGAGGGTCAACTTTCATTCCTAGGGCAGCACACAGCATGGGGAACCCGATAGCAACGACCATCAGAAGGGCAGCGGCGAGGTAGTGGTTCATGCTCTTATAATTGCAGATCAAGGTTAAGTGGCGGTTATGTAATGGACAGTTAGCGAACTGGTTGCATTATCCTTGAAATTCTCCATTCTGCCTTTAGTCTTTCAATCTTATCACTGATCGCATTGATTTCATTCCTTTTGTCTTTCAACTGTGTGCGGAGTTCTTGTAACTGGAAATTGAAATCTTCGCGGGTCATGATGTTAGTGAGTGTGTGATCAGAAAGGGTTATCCCAAGTCTCGTATTGCCTCATGGTGATGTCACCTTTCTTGCACAAGAAATCGGTGTAATTGTTCCAATTCTCGCGGGTGTAGATGTCATCTCCAGGCACAACTCCCATGAGATCGTTCTTAAAAATCCTCAGTGCTTCGCGTTTGGTCATGATGGTTTTGTGTGTGGGTTAGTGTTATCAAGCGTCCAGATCTTGAGTGGAATCATAAACATCATAGAACATATCCCATGCCGCTTTGTCTTCAACAAAAGAGGAACATTCTGCCTGATCGCAGACCCAATCGTACGCCATATCACAATCGGCACCACTATCAAAAATAAAGGATTGCAGTCCTTCGATTGCACTGATAAAATCAGGATTGTTGATGATGGTGGTCATTTGGTTCCCTTTGCTTTGTTGATCCTATTGTAGGGCATCTGGGGCACTGTGCCTGTTTTGTGTGCCAGTTAGTGTTCCGTCAGTCCTTCCAGCGTTTCCTGATCATAATTGTCTACAATCTCGGCAATTAACTCCTTCTCAGTATACTCTTGCAAATTCCCACGGATATACTCAAAAGCAAGTTCTACAACCGAATCCAGATCCAAACCGTCAACAATGTAATGAGCATAATTGTCTCGCAATCCGTCCAGGTCCATGATGCTTTGGTTTGGTTGGTTTGTGATGTCGGGATCCTCCCAGAACTGTTCTCTTTCTGCCTGTGTGATGTTGTTAGTCATTTGAGCAAATGGCGATAGTTGATAGATTTAATACACCAACCGGATGATGTTGTAATTTCCTCAATTAGATCGTCTTCATCATCAGCGTCCCACAGACCAATGTTATCATCTAGAACATCAATCTTTTCATCGCGGGTGAGTTCTTCATCAAAATCAAATTCAATGTGATCGACTAGGAATTGCATCAGAAAATCTCCAGTTGAGTGAATTGAATGTGGTCACAGCAGGTATCATCATCCTGCAAATCTATCATTTCAGTATCAACATGTTTGATGAGTTTGCCGAACAAAAAGTCAACAAAATCATGATCTTCTTTAGTGAGCATAACAGTCATGATGAGAATTGTGGGGTGAAAGTGTTACTAACTGTTGCCTCAGCAGGCACATCCCAGAGCAGTGTTTAACAGTTGGGCAGGAGACTCAACTCGGGTGATCTTGTAACCATAACCGGCAACACGGGAATCAACCTCACCTTGCACATCTTTTTTGTTGATGTAACGCTGAGACTGAACATCGTTGGAGAAAGTAACAACTTTCAGAACCAGACGATTGTGAACTTCACCCGTTGCAAATTTGACGGGATAGAAATCAACAACCATGTTACCGTCTTTGCTGGTCAGTTGCATGGGGTTCTCCCTTTGTTTGATGAACTTAGTATAGCACCCCTGCGGTGCCTGTGTGCCCTTTGAGGACGGTTTGGGGACCGTCACAGGTAGATTGTACCTTACTGTCTGTTGTAAGGTATTATCGGACCCCACAAGTAGCAATCAGAGCCTCAGCAATTGTGTCCGCTTTGACTGATGCTGCAACTGCAAATGCTTCCAACTCAAGTTTAATCACATGATCATTTGCACCGCGTTTCTTGTAACTATCCACGATCCAGTTAAGTTGATCTTTTGTGAGTCCACTATGTTGAATAAACTGCAGCAGTTCTTTGTCTTTACCAATAAAGGCAGTTTCTCGCTGATCGCCTAATCCACCCAACGAACAATCTTGGACAATGTGATGCGCTTCGTGGCGCAATGTGTCGAAATCATTATCACTCCAAGGCACCATTCTGCCGTCGTAAGCGTTAGCATTATCTTGACAAATGACCATCAGACGTTCTGCAGGAGCATAAAATCCATGGTGCTTACCATCACAAAAGTTGGGAGAATTGGTGACGGCATGAACACCAACCCGCTGGACTGCCTCCCAAAGTTGTTGATGAGCACGCTCTTTTGCATCTTGTGCGAGTACACCAACTGGGGCAAATACTGCAGCGGAAGCAACAACAGTAGCAAAGAATTTCTTGAAGTTCATGATCAATCAGCGACGGTAAAGAAAGGAACCAAACTTATCACAAGTCTCGGGATAAGCGAGCAACTGATAGAGACCAAATCGGACACCCTTAGCAGGTGCTTTGGTGCTAGCAGGTTTGTAACAGAAACCGTTGGTCTTGTCTACAAACATCCAGATCGAACGACTAGGGAGTTTGCTATCACCTTTGAAGGGCACATGTGAGACCCAAATCTTTACATATTTCTTAGCAACTTCGACCTCTAGTTTGTGATAGAAATGGTTGCTGCTTTCGATTGCATCAACTTTCCAACGATTGTTGAGATCATCGGCAAGATCGTAGCACATCTGAGAATAGTTTGTCTCGATTGCTGTAGTCATGGTCTCCGTTGCTTTGTTGATCTAATTATAGGGCACCGGAGTGCCCTGTGGTGATTTAGTGGACACCTAGCGGACTGTCTATTTTGTCCCAACCCTTGAAATATATTTGGCGTTAGGATAACGCTGCTTTGCAATCTGCAACGCTACATATACATTTTCATGTTGAATTTCCTCACGGAAAACATAACCAGTTTGGGGATGAACTTCAATAATGTGAGTAGTCATGTTAGTGAAAAGAAAGGTGTGCAGTAAAAGTGTTAGTTACTCTTCATCTTCAAGCATTGCAAACTCCCAGAAGTAGTAGTCTGGAGTGATACCTTCAGCATCACAAAACTTTTGAATTTCTTTCCATTCGCGCTTTTCAACGCTAACAATGTGAAACTCGGTTTCGACTGAAATCATTGTGCTCCGTTGATCACCTTTACAATATACAGCATTTTGCCCTGCTGTGGGGGGTTTTGTGGACAGTTCTTAAACTGTCTTAATTGTCCAATTCTTACAAACAGCATCACATAAGATGCGAATCAGATCATCACGTTCCTCAGGATATTGTGCCTCGTAAGTATCATTAAAGAATCCATCAATGATTGCATCAATGTCTTCCATAAGTTGTTCACGGGCAGTCAATTGTTCGAGATAAACTTTTTTAATTAAAGACATTACTCAACCTCCGAACATTTCAGCGAAAAGATCTTCAGCAGCGTCTGCACGTTCTAGCATTTCACACTCATGATCTATGGCATCACGACGAGCAATCAAAACCGCTTGTTTTGCCCGAAGTTTATCCATCTCTACGTTGAGATAGTGCAAATGGGTGTTAATTTGAGTGCGATCCATACCATCAGCGGTGATTACTTTGAGTGCAGTGCCGTTGATGATTCGGACTGAGTTGCGATCGATGTGGGGCATGGTTTGAATCCCTTTGATGAACTTAGTATAGGGCATTTCAGTGCCCTGTGGGGTATCAGTAGACACTTAGAACAGAGTCACACCACAGGCATCTTTTACTAACTCAATCGCGGTAGGATTAACGTCACTTGTGTAACAATTTCTACCCAACACTTGTGCCGCGATTGCTGTTGTTCCCGATCCACAGAATGGGTCAAAAACATAACCACCAGGAGGGCAAGATGACTTGATAATTCTTTCCAACAATTTCAGTGGTTTTTGTGTGGGATACTTTCTTTTGTTGCTCTCACTTCTGCTAATAAAGTATACGTCATCCCACAAGTTCTGGACAGGCACACCTTTATTGTCCTCAAGGTAAATCTTCTTGTAGATCGTATTCTTGCCGTAATGTAACATATTAGCATCAGCAAGTTCATGCAATAGATCCTCACTGATCCGCCAACCATACTCAGGATTATATCCTTTGAAGTCAAATCTTCGGCATGGTCGTGACTTCTCACCTGTGGTTTTTGCTAGTGCATAGTAACCCTTTACGTCCTTATTCTTAAAGGAGTTCTTCTCATATTTGGGATCAAGGTCAGTATACTCAACCTGAAAGAATGGGTTGCCTTTCTTGATAACCAGGATAGAATCTACAATGTTACCCCAACCGTTCTTAATGTTATTCTTTGGACCTGATCTTTTCCAACTGATGTTAGTATAGAAGTCGTTTCTAATGTTATCATCAACATGCGACAAGACTAATGCGTTGCCGATGAAATTGTTGTGCAAATATAACCACCCATCCTTCTTCAGTTTCTTATATCCAGCATTGATAATCTGTGCATACCACTGAATATAATCATCGAACGATTCCCACCAGTCACTGAAACCTTTTTGCTCACCATCCTGCTCCAGCATGTTAAAATCACGCTGCAATCCAAAGGGGGGATCCATATAAATCAGGTCAAAATCCTGACTGATGGTGTGCATCTGCTCAGCAGATTGTTGGAGAATTGTGATCAATTTGGTTTTTTTCCTCGTTTTTACAGTTTACCACACCCTATGGATCCTGTCCAGCGAAAACACCAAAAAATCGATTGTTGATAACAAAAGAACCCTGTCGTGGACAGGGTTCTTGAGTAGTTCAAATGTATCAGTAAGCGTATCGGTCTGCCTTAGTATCAATCACTAATTGACCGACAGCATCTTGCTGTAGTTTGATAACAATCTGACTGTTTTTGTTTGCTTCACTCAGACCCAGAAAAGCATTGATTCCGTTGTTACTGGTCACGCGAAGACGCAGACCGGTGTTGATAGTCTCGTTGCCCTTGCGGAATACAATCTTACGGGAAGACTTAGCACCACGGGTAGACACCAACTCAGGAATGTAACCCTGCTCGATAGCAGCGAGCACAGGATGTTGCTCAGCAGCAAAGATGAAAACTTCCTTCGATTCAGTGTCGTTGATAACAATGTCGTATCCTTCTTGCTTGCTGAAAATATCCTTCAGCAGTGCAATCAGGCGATCAGCAGACAACGATTCTAGTGCAGTCTCGCACAAGTTGTTAAGATCGTTACGAAGGAAAGTAACAGCAACCTCCCGAAGTTCTACGGGAAGTTGACGATGCTGCTTCACATCTTCCAGAAACTCGGTGAAGTGATCACCAAAAGTATCGTTGTAAATTGAAGTGTTGCACCAGTCGAAAGATCCATTCTTGATGCCTTTCTTACGCTTGATGCTAAGGTATTTCTCGCAGACTGCATCTGCTTTTTGACCAGTTCCACCACGATGTTCAACGAGTTGTTGATAGCGTTTGATGCTATTAAGAAAGTCGATAGTATCCAACTCGTTTTGGATGCCGCCGTGATGAACTGAACCGTCTGTTTTGAACATAATTTGATGGGGTGATCGACACCCCTGATTGATTACTTTGTAATAATACAGCATTTTGCCCTGCTGTGGGGAGAATAGTGGACACTTTACTCAACTGTCCACTTAAACTAACAATCCCGCCCCAGATTAACTAGAACGGGATTGCTTGCGATATTCAGCGAATGATCAATCTATTCAGTTGTAGTTGTCTATCAGACGGCGGTGAGTTGACCCTCAGCGCGATACTGAGCAATCAGTTTGCCGACACTACGACCGGCAGCGATTGCAGACTCCAGACCACTACGAACAAGGGTTTGATCCTGAGCCACGAAACCATACTCAGTGTCGTTAGAAGTGAACTTAACGCCGACAGCGTTGTTATCACCGAAGGACACGGATTGGATAGCGGAAGAACCAGCGATGTTGAGTGCAGTCATGATAATAAAAAGTGTTAGTTTGATCAATGAACAGTTTAGCGTCGTATTCAGGACGAGTTCAGTATAGCATGAACTGGTGCTTTGGTCAAGTTTGGTGTAACGGTTTGTGAACCGTCTTGACCGTGGTGGTGAGTGGTGTTCCCTCCACCGATGAACCTAATATAACCGATTTGGGTCAGGTTCGCAAGGGGGTGTGTGCCAGTTTGTCGAACTGTCCACCATGGTGATTACTAATGCCGACAAGATCGCTATCATCGACATCACTTTCTGGAACAAATAGTTCACAGAAATCATCATAATCAACGCCAAGATACTTGGCGAAGTTCTCATAATCATCATGTGAAATGAGGTCTCTTTCAGTAAGCATGGCAGGCAACTCAGTGGAACAACATTGTACCCTACCTAGGGTAATTCGTCAAGCGTAATGACGATTTGCTAGATCCTGATAAGCATCAGAACGACGATCTTCATCCTCTTCAAACTCTTCAACATTGAATGATTTGTCGAAGAGTTCTACATCATCCACAAGACAATGATCAGTTGATTCTAGAAACATGGAAAGTGATTAGATGTGAATTTATTTAGATGAATGTTTTAGAAAGGAGATTATTGCACGTTAGCATCCTCTGACTGTCCTTCATTTAGATTAACAGTTTCATCGAGTTTGCTATACAATTCCAAGAACGATTGTTTAGTCTCATCGTCGAAACGATTAAGGCACAACTCCACTGCCTTCATCTTATCACCAAAGATAGAATATGCTCGGATGATGTGAACCAAACGGCGGGTGGAGATAACTTCATCAATGCCGCCATCGTTGAATGTTTTGCGGACAATATCTGCCCAGTTGCAGAGATGAACAATAAAGTCTTTGTGCTCACCAACCAGGGGAACATTCAGTTCTTCACATGCACGTTCAAGGATACGGTTCTCAACAGAAACAGTAGGATACTGTTGCTCAAAGGTGATGGGGAAGCGCTCAAGAAATGCCTCGTTGAGTACATTGGTGCCGATGAATCGACCATCATCACTACCCTTACCTTTGGTGTTAGCAGTAGCAATCACGGTGAAACCTGCAGTGGGTTTGATATACTCACCGATCTTCTTCAAGAAGATACCTTTGCCCTCCAAGATAGACTGCAAACAGAGTACCTTATTAGACGCAAGATCAATCTCATCGAGAAGCAGAACTGCACCACGCTCCAGTGCTTCAATCACAGGACCATTGTGCCAAACTGTTTCACCATTAACTAGACGAAAACCACCAATAAGATCATCTTCATCCGTCTCAATAGTGATATTCACACGGATCAATTCGCGATTGAGTTGAGCACACGCTTGCTCCACTGCGAAAGTCTTACCATTACCGGACAATCCAGTAATGAAGACCGGATAGAATTGACGCGATTGGATAACCTTTTTAAGACTGCTGAAGTTACCAAAGCTGACGAAGGTATCATCTTTTGATGGGACTAGGTTTTGTGCTACTGTAACAGTTTTAGACAGCGCAGCAGTGTTATCTACACTACGCTCTAGTTGTTGCTTTGCTTCCTCAACAGTAAGGTTCCACTTACCACGTCCAACTTTGTACTGTTGGAGATACTTAGTAATGGTCTGATAACCTACACCGTGATGACTGCAATATGCTTGCAGTTGAGGTGTATCAATCGTCGTGCCGAAGTTATCAATAAGACTGTCGAAGTGATGTTGAAAGTTAATCGTGCGAGGCATGTGATTGATTTAACTGTGGTTAATATAGCAGCGGTTGACTCTGCTGTGGTGGATCAGTGGACAGTTCGCAGACCGTCCTACTGCTAGTTTTTATTCAAAACATACTCTAAATGATCACTATATTTGACGTGATTGCAGTGTTTGTTACAAAAATGTTCTTTATTGCTCCATGATTGTTTTAATGTATTTTTATAAAATGGGGAGTTCAAAATTTCAGTAATTGAATAATGGTGTAATGATAGTGTCTCGATTCCACCTTGGTCCTCAATTAGTGGGACAAAACTTTCAATAAAACTATCTAATTTTTCAGTCCATCCTTTTACATATTCAAAATTAACTTTTGGGGTAGTATTTCCCGATACAAAATAATCTCCATACACATAATAAAGTTCTCTACTAGAGAAAGTACAAGGATATACAATACCTTCGGCAGATATTTCAAGTAAATTTTGAATTTCTCCAAGTATTTTACAATAATGATGTGGTGTGCTATTTTCGGTATATCTTACAAGTTTATGATCTTTAGGAAATAAGTCAGAGTCTTCAACTTTTTCCGTTCTATTTCTAACAGTAAATGGTTGTGCTACGAAAAATGTAGCACCAATGCTTTTTGAAATAGTACGCTGTTCTTCTAATTCGTCTTGATTATGAGCATATGGAATAAACTTCCATCTAGCAGTACCACCAGCAGAAATAAATGCTTGCATGTTCTCAATAACCTTATCAGTATTTGAGTTGATGCGATACTTATTATTGTTAGGTTTAATACTATCTGGTGCAAAGTCGCACTGCACACCAGTTGCACCAAGTTCTGCCCACCAATCTATATTGCGAGTTGATCCATTACTATCAACAATTATATTACTATTATACTTAATCAAATAGTTTACAATGTTGATTAAATTTGAGTTCATTGTGGGTTCTGAAGATGAACCACTTATAAGTACAGATTTAATTTGATTGGTTAAAAAGAATCTAGGCAAAAATTTCTTAACGTCGTTCAATGATGAATGAACTCTATTCAGTACATTTTTATCAATAAGCGGTGATTGTCTCAAGCATAAAGGACACCGCAAATTGCAATGATTGCCTATTTCCAATCGAAGGTCATATGTTTTCATGAAATTTTCTCAATAAAGGTACTCAATACAAATTTATTAGACTTTTTGCCCTTGAACATTTTGCGGAAAGATGCACTAACCTCCCGCTTGCTAGATCCTTCGTCAACATCCAATTCAGTGGACACGGATAAACCTGACTGTGCTAGACCAAAGAATAGATCAAAGGCAGGAGACTTGAGGCAGATTGATCTCTCCTTTTGGAGCACAGTCTTCACCTCGTCGATGTTAGCGAACTGCTTAGAATCACCACCATACTGATGCCAGAAGGAACGAACTCCACCTTTCTCAAGCACACGGAAACCGATGAAAGATACACCAGGAAGACTATCCTTGACGCAACGAATTAGTGTCTGTGTGAAACCAGAAAAGTCATCAGCAATGTGATAAGTTCTGCCGTTGTGACGGATATAAGAACCAGGGCGAACTCTGCTGGTTCCTTTATCATTATTGTAGTAAGATTCCTTGCACTCGACATTGTGTGAAGGAGGATAACCTTCACCATCAGTGAGCACAATAGCGTGACATTTCTGCAACTTGTGCTTACGAATAAACTTCTCCATGATAGTCTTAGACAGAATGATTGCCTCGTTCAGTGGTGTCCCAGACAGACCAAATTGACCAGGATAGCGATAGTAATTCTTGGTAAATGCAACTGCAGTGAGATACAAGTTCAACATTTGTTGATCAAGATCTTTACCATTACATGTGCCGTTGAGTATCTCAACCATGCGGAAACTACCTTCCACATGCAACTCACATGCCTTCCAATTCTTGTGTAGTTGATGACGATCGACCACAGTGTAATGAGATGCACCAGGTTCTACTGGTTGATTGAGTGACCAACTATCGCTAGTAAAAGCATACACCTCAAAGGGGATGTTGACCTTCTTGCAGAACCAAACCAGTTGGAACAGTTGCTTCATAGTATCTAGCAGAACATGCTGCATAGATCCACTCCAATCCAGATAGAATGTGAGACCGTGATTCTTACCGTCAGGGATGTTAGTTACCTTCTTGAACAGATCTTCGTTGTACTTGTAGGTGTGAAGTTTGCTGGTGTTGAGTACACCAGTGCGTGAAGTTGTTGCACGAGCATAAGCATCGGCAGACTTCTTCATCTCAAACTCTTTCACAAGGTAGTTGACTTCCTTGTTTGAATCTTTCTTGAACTTACGATACTCTGCAGCAAAATGTTCGATAGCATTAGCACGACTGGTCCCACGTTCTTTCTCTTCAGCATACCATTCAGACAGATACTTGCTGATAGTATTGAAGTCAACAATAGCAAGATCAGTATCAATCTCAGGCAAAGTTACATAGTTGGTGCTAGATAAACTACGATCAATCAGGTCACCCTGATTGTTATTGAATGACCGCTGAGTATCACTGGTGAACTCATCTTGAGGAGCATCTTGATCAACTTTTGGTTGATCGGGTTGTTGTTGCCGAGTCTCAGCATCTTCCTCGTGATCACCATTAGAATCATCATCCTCAATCTCTTCTTTACCGTCAGGTGATTTGTTACCTGCGGAACCACCAGTTGAATTAGGTGATTGTTGCTGCTGCTGATTGTCTTTTAGATCCTGTTGTTTTGCCTTACAATAATCTACAATATCCCGACTGATGTTAAGCACCTCTTCAAATGTTTCTGCCTTGCTGATAGCAGTAACAAATTGTTGTTCCTCATCATTAAAATCAATGCACAGGAAAGCACCAATCTTAAAGTAAAGATTGATCTTGTCGATGAGTTTCAAGTTGTTGAGATCTTCATCAGCAACACAAAAGAAATCATCCTGATTGAGTTCGCTGTAAGCAGAATAGAAGTCGCGGGATAAACCAGCAAACTTTTTCTTCATCAGACGCTCAATACGAGCATCCTCAACAACATTTACAAAATCAGGAGGAATGTTGCGATACTCATCCTCAAGATTCCACTCACGGAAAGGTGTAAACAATGCGTGACCAACTTCATGTGCTACGAGCATATCGTAGACAGTGTTACTTGCCTTCTTCCACATAGGCAAAGTAAGCACACGACGATCAACATCGAACATAGCAGTCTCAACCTGCTTGTGCTCTACAATAAGGTTCTCAGTAGCAAGCAGACGGGCAAGATTGCCCTTGATTTCGATGTTTACAGGCATCAATTCGTCTCAGATGTGCCTAATATACATCATATCTAGGTCAGTGGGTGGTTTGGTGGACAGTATAATTAGTGTCCCAGTAGACTAGCATCCTTGTATTGAATGACCTATGATCAGCGTAGTTTACAGTAATTGTAAAGTAATCTTTATCAATGAAATCTACAACTCCTGTAACACCTTTATATGTTACTGTGTCCTTTAAGTTAACCGGCATAGTGTTCCCTTGAACGCTGACAGAGTTATCATACATAAGATACGTCATTATGTCAACCCCCATGAAAGTTTTAGTTACAGGTGGATGTGGATTCATCGGACACAAAGTTGTTCAACAACTAGAAAGTCTGAATCATGAAGTTCTAGTAGTCGATAATCGTACGACCTATGGATCAGTGCCTCAAAATGAGTTGTACCATCTTATTGGTGAAAGGACACAATCATTTAGTGCTGATGTAGTAAATATCGACATCTGTGACTTCAGTGCGTTATACAAAGCATTTGAATTTGATCCAGATGTTGTTATTCACCTAGCATCATTTCCTCGCCAGAAGTCTGTAGATATTAACCCACAAGAAGGCGTTAAGACTATGATGGAAGGTCTTATAAACGTGCTTGAGTTATCTAAGAATAGGAAGTTAGTTTATATCTCTTCATCAATGGTCTACGGCGATTTCAACGGACCTGCAAAAGAGTCTTATGAATGTAATCCAAAAGGTCTCTACGCTATTATGAAATATGCTGGAGAAAATATGGTAAAAGATTATGCTCGACGTTTTGGGATGAAATATAATATCATCCGCCCATCAGCAGTATATGGTCCATGCGATGTTGGTGATCGTGTGATTGCTAAGTTCATGATTAACGCACTCACAGGCAAACCATTGAAAGTGAATGGTTCAAAAGAAAAGTTAGACTTTTCCTATGTTGATGATACTGCTAACGGAATTGTTCTAGCAGCACTTTACAGCGGGTCAAATGAGGTGTATAATATAACGCGAGGATGGGGCAGAACCTTACTGGACGCAGCAAACATCATTACAGATCTTGTTGGTGGGGGTGAGATTATTGTCCAAGAAAAAGACAACAAGTTCCCAAGTCGTGATGCCCTGTGTATAGACAAGGCAATACTAGACCTAAGATATAACCCACTCACCAACCTAGAAGATGGACTAGCAAAGTATCATGAATGGATCAAAGATCGCCTTCACTGGTTTACAACGGCAGTATAAAAACCTACGAGAAGAAATCTTAGAGGTCACAGACGAAGTGTTATCGACCGGGCAACATATGCTCGGACCATACACGAAGCAGTTTGAAGATTGGTTGTCTACAGTTAATCAACAACCAACATTGACGTGCCATAATGGTACGCAAGCACTTGAAATCGTCGCAGAATGGTATAAGGAACAGTACAACAACACAGTATATCTTCCTGCTTTTTCATTCATTGCAACTAAAAATGCCTTCATGCGAGTTGGATGTAAGATCAAATATGTTGATGTAGATGAGTATGGGATCATGCAAGATGCCCATGCAGAAAGTACAGATCTCGTAGTTCTTGTTGGAATGTATGGAGCAGCAATTCAACGCCAGAATGGAATTATTTTAGAAGACGGTGCTCAGCATTGGTGTGGGAACAAATATAACCGCGTTGGTGATATTTGCACGAAGTCATTTGATCCTATGAAGAATATGCCCTGCTATGGTAATGGTGGTGCAATATCTTCTAAGATCCCTGAACTTATGGAGTTCGTTAAGAACTTCCGCCACCATCACCACCCACAATATACTAGCGTAGCTACCAATTCTAAAATGTCTGAATGGGACTGTGCTTTGATGATGATAAAGACGAAATATATGGATGAATGGCAAAATAGACGAAAAGAAATTGCTGAGTATTGGAGATCACGAAGTAAATATAAAGTTCTAATCAAAGATATTGATACACATGCGTTGCAGAAGTTTGTTATTCAAACACCAGAACGTGATAAGTTGCGTGAAGAATGGGATATTCCAACTCGAATAAATTATCCATATACATTCGCACCACTTCCAAACGCGACTAAATTATCAAAGGAAGTTCTATCATTACCACTGTATCCAGAACTTACTGATGCAGAAATTGAGTATATTTCATCACTTATAAGTTGAATTGTATGACTGTATTTGTAGGCATTGGTGATGCTACCCACGACACCAGCATTGCTGCACTTATTGATGGTGAGTTCAAGTATAGAAAATCAGAACGTCATCTAGGTGTTAAGCATCATGGAGCGTATGATGAGTGGTATAAACAAACTCTAAAGGATTGGGGAATAGACAAACCAGATCGATTGTGCTACACCGATAAAGGTGGAGTTAGATTTGGTAAGCGTGTCCGTAAACCATACAATGGTGAGGATGTTATTATCGAAGGTGATTCAGTTTGCATAGATCACCACACTGCACATCTCCACAGTACGTTATGCAATGCTGAGCAACATGCTGTATTTGATGGACGTGGTAGTGGAGGCAATGGTAGTAGATATACAGGTCTAATCGTCACACCTGATGAGAAGATTAGGTACAAACAGTTAGGTATCGGCAAGATGCTAACTTACGTCGGTCACTGTCTCAATTTCAAAGGACTTAAGGTAGACTTTCCCGGCAAGATTATGGGTCTCCAAGCGTATGGAACTCCCGACCTTGAGTTAGCATCACAAATCAACCAAGATAACATCCTTGACTTATGTGAACCGTGGATCAAGAAAGGTTCAACAAGCAAGGACAAAGACTTCCAAGACTTTGTTGCTACTGTTCATAAAGCATGTGAACTTATTCAATTAGATTACTTCAGTAAGTTTGACCCAGACAAACTAATTGCTTGCTCTGGTGGTGTGATGCTCAACACAGTAATCAATACAGAACTAAGAAAGAAATATAAACTATACATCCCACCACATGTGTATGATGGTGGATTATCTATTGGTGCTTTGAGATATGCTGTGGGTAAGGATTTTGAGATACCTAACTTTCCATATATCCAGGATGATTGGGCACCAGAAGAACCTTCAGACCAAACAATAGATGAAGCTGCTGAACTATTAGCACAAGGTCATATTATTGGATGGTATCAAGGACATGGTGAATTAGGACCACGAGCTCTAGGTAATCGTAGTATCTTGATGAACCCAACCATTCCCAATGGTAAGGATATATTGAACGAACGTGTAAAGAAACGAGAATGGTGGAGACCATTCGGTGCTTCAGTAATCAAAGAAGCAGCAAGTAAGTATTTTGATATTGACGACAGTCCTTATATGTTGTATAATTCTAATGTATTGGTGGATGGTCTTGATCCTATCACCCATGTAGACGGAACTTGTAGGCATCAGACAGTATCTGAGGCATCAAATAGTTCATTTTATAGATTACTCTCCAAATTTGAGGAGAAGACTGGTTTACCAATACTTCTCAATACATCACTAAATGTAGGAGGCAAACCTATTGCTTCCGACAAAAATAGTGCTATGGTTGATGGTCTTGATTGTGTATTTTTTGGGAATGAAAAATATGTTAAACAATAAGAAGATCACTTGCATCATCCCATCCAGGATGAAATCTTCTAGATTTCCTGGTAAACCATTAGCGAAGATCAATGGTCGAGAAATGGTATTGCGTGTAGCAGACATTGCTAAACAGTCTCAGTATATTGATGAGATCATCATTGCTACTGAAGATGA
>JGI10211J14876_10000548_pt1 | contig 16222 bp, 12 predicted proteins | sample Etolagsediment_FD_14876 | JGI IMG/M metagenome (IMG submission 14876)
TTTTTCACTGATATTATTATCTTTTTTCATAGAATCTTCACATGTATCTTTTTCACTAATATTATTATCTTTTTTCATAGAATCTTCACATGTATTTTTTTCACTGATATTATTATCTTTTTTCATAGAATCTTCACATGTATTTTTTTCACTGATATTATTATCTTTAGTATTTATAGAATCTTCACATGTATTTTTTTCACTGATATTATTATCTTTTTTCATAGAATCTTCACATGTATTTTTTTCACTAGCATCATTTTCTTTAGTATTTATAGATTCAATTTCTTTTTCACTAACATCATTTTCTTTAGTATTTATAGATTCATTTTCTTTTTCACTAACATCATTTTCTTTAGTATTTATAGATTCATTTTCTTTTTCACTAACATCATTTTCTTTAGTATTTATAGATTCATTTTCTTTTTCACTAGCATCATTTTCTTTAGTATTTATAGATTCGTTTTCTTTATTTCTAACATTATTTTCTTTAGTATTTATAGAATCTTCATCTTTTTCAATAATTTTATTCTCTTTAATATTTATAGAATCTTTATAAATTTCCTTAATATTATTATATACATTTTTTAATTTAAATATTTCAACTCTTCTGCTATTTTTATATCCGAATTTTACACCTTTATCATCAAAAGTAATTAATATAATAGAAGCATTTTTAAAAATTCCATTTCCATCATTAACTGTATAAAGTTGGTTATCATCTTCATAATTATAATAATCATTATAATAAAAAGATGGTGTAGAATTAACCGAACCAGATGGTATATTAATTAAAAGTGAATCAAAATATTTTCTCTTATTAATATCAGAATTATTAATATTATTTTGATAAGTTAAATTAAATTGATTTCCCATAGGAGCAAATCCCCATTCACTTGATGGTATATTATATAATGGACAAATATTTAATTTTGAAGATTTGTCAGAATCAAAATTAGAATTTGAATTATTTTCAGAACTAAACCATAAAGTAGTTATTAATTCATAATCGTTTGGTTTTGGCATTTATAATTATCTTTTGTTTATATTATTAAATAATATAAACAAAAGATAAAATAAATAAAATATATTTAAGATAAATATTATATTCGTTATAAAAATATAATATTTTTATAAGTTAAAAATAATGGATTTATTTGAAGATAATGGATATTTATTTTTAAAAAAAGTATATCCCAATGAAATTATAAAACATTATCAAGAATTAATTAGTAAATTATGGATGGAACAAAATTTAGAATCTCATATTTATAAAAAATATGACGTAGAAAATGAATATTTAATTGTTAATAATACATATTCTAAATTAAATAATTATATAAAACAACAATATTATTATTTACCTGTAGTTGATAATAGATATTGTCATAATAGAATTACAGACGCAGGTATGTATGATATTTTTAATATTCATAAATTAATTCCTGAAACATTTGAATATTTTAATATAGACGTTATGACATGTATTTTAGAAAAAATTACAAATAAAAAATGGAATTTTTTACGAGTAAATTTACAAATACTCAGAAATGTTAATAATCCAGAATCATTTCATTATAATAATCATGAAAAAAATATTAAATTTACTATTTATTTATCTGATATTAATAATGAAATAAATGGTGCTCCAGTATTTATTGAAGGAACACATAATGATAAAAAAAATTTTAAACAAAAAGATATTAAAACATTTTTAGGAAAAGAAGGAGACGTATTAATTTCTTATCAACAAGGATTTCATAAAAAAACACCTCAATTTAATACAATAAGTTATTATTTAGTATTTAATTTTATAGAAAAATAAAAAATTTAAGTAAAAAGTTAAGTGATGTATATAATTTTAATTTTGATATTTTTATTTTATATATTTTAAATATTTTAATAATAAATCTACAATAAATTAATTCATAATAATTTATTTTAAATTTATTTAATGAAATTTACTAAAATCACATTTAGAATATTTAACATCATCAGGCATAGGTACCTTAGGATAATATTGCATTTGACATGATGGTTGATGGACCATTTCTTTTTTACAATTAGATGAACTGCATGGTAATCCATGTCCTTTATTATTACAATTAGGACTTGTACATTTAGGAGAAAACTTTTTACAAGGACATAAAGTTGCAGCACGAGTTTGACCACGTAAATCACTTTCTAAATCGACCATATTTCCACTATATTGTGAAACACCATTTCCACCAACTAAGCCGAATTCGATGCGACACTTGGCAGTATTTTCATATTTACCTGTATATAAAGCATAATCTAAAGGAGAAGTAGATTGTTGAAGATTTTTTTCATAAGCACATGAATCATAAATTAATCTGTTAGAACTCATTTTATATAATTAATATATAGAAATATTTTTTTTTCATTTAATTTAATTAATAATTTAATTAAATTAAATTATTAATTAAATTATTAATTAAATTATTAATTAAATTATATCGATTTAAGTATATTTAATTTATTTCTATATATATTTCTATTTATTTTAAATTAAATTTTTTTTTTGATATAAATAATATCTTCTATAATTATATATGAGTTTTAACAGATTAAAATATGATACATGTGAAACAAAAAAATATAACCAAGAAACAACTGGTCCTGGAAATTACTTATATCAAACGCCAATAGACTGTAATTTATGTTGGAATGATAATCCTCGTATTATTAATCAAAAATTAGGTGATTCTTGGAATAGTAATACTGATTGGCGTTTTTATGCTGGTCCTATAGATGTAGAGTCCGATTTATTTAATATAAATCGTAAAGCATCTAGTTGTCCAACTGATAAATTTCATCCTGACTGTGATCAAAATAATTGTGTAAATCAAGGAGAACCATGTGGTGCTGGTGTAATTGAAAGTTGCCAAAATAATAAAAAAGATTTAAGAAATCCTTGGAATCGCCCAAATGATAACAATTTAACAAATTTTCCTAATTGTTTTTTTGAAACAGAAGATACTCGATTAAGTAATCCATGCACTAATTTACGTGGTACTGGTATTAATCGTTTTGACCCTTTATTAAGAGATCCTCAAGAACAAGTTATGTTTCCTGGAAATTATCATACAAGTACTCGTATTTTATTTAAGGATAACCATCGTCCTTCAGTTGTAGCCCCAAAAATTAATGATATGAACCCTTATGAAAAACAAGAACCATGTCCAAAAGTTGATGGTAAAGTATGTGCTAATTTTACAAAACCTTTATATCAATATGATGTATGTGGTTAATTAGATTTAACATTTTCTTTTATAATTTTATATAAATTTACATTCTTATGAATAAAATAATTATTTAATTACTTTATTATTTTTTTAAATTTGCTAATTTTTTTTTAATTTACTAAAAGCTTTATCTACTTTTTCAAAAGCAACTTCTAAATATATTCCAGTATATAATTTTTCAGTTTCAATATCAAATTTAATTTTCCAAATAATAAAATCTTTCACATATTTATTTATTTTTTCATCCAAATCATTACGAGGTTTACTATCAAAATAAGATGAATATTTTTGTGAAACTTGTAAACGTTCTATTGTTGTTAGTTTTTTTTTTAATATTTCCTTGAAATATTTTTTAATTTTTTTGAATTCTTTATTAGATATTTCAATATTTTCATTTTGATTTGATAAAATTGGTATATATTGATTTAAAAAATCAAAAATATCATCTTTTGTAAAAGATTTATTATTGTCACTCATTATTATTTATTTAAAGTATAGTTTAATTGTTATTTATTAATTTATTTATATTTAAATTAATTCTAATTACTTAAAAAATTTAGTGTCAATTTTTTATTTAAACTATTTTTATTATAATATTATTATTTTTCTATTTAAAAGAATAATACTAAAAATATATAAAATGTCTCAATCCGAAGTTTTTGAAAATTATATAACTAGTCAAGAATTAGATTTTTATGATAAATTTGATAATGAAAATCTAAATCTTGACGATAATATTTTAAAAGGTATATACGCATATGGGTATGAACGTCCATCACCTATACAACGCATAGCAATTAAACCTATAATTGATGGCAATGATATTGTTATTCAATCTCATTCTGGTACAGGTAAAACCGCTACTTTTATAATTGGTCTTTTATCTCGTATTGATATTACTAATAAAAATACTCAAGCAATTATTATATCTAATACACGTGAATTAGCTGATCAAATATATAATGTTTTTAAAGAATTAGCAGCTTATATTGGTATTACATACACATTATGCATTGGTGGTGATATGCAATTTAAATATGCGTCTGACAAAATGAATACACAAGTTATTATTGGTACTCCTGGTAGAATAAGTGATTTAATCAATAAAGAAATTATTAATGGAGAGAGTATTAAAATGATTGTTATTGATGAAGCTGATGATGTATTGTCTACTGGTTTCCGTAAACAAGTTAAAAAAATTTTTAGTAAAATAAATAAAGATGCACAAGTTATTTTGGTAAGTGCAACTATTCCTCCTGAAATGTCTTGCTTATTTGAAGCAATTTTTAAACCAGAATATATATCTATTTTAATTAAAGATGACCAAATAACATTAGATGGAATTCGCCAATATTATATTGCGTTAGATGAGCAATATAAACAAGATACAATTATTGATCTTTATCAATTTATGAATATTGGACAAGGAATCATATATTGTAATAAAAAATATAAGGCAGATGAATTAAAAGAAGTTTTAGAAAGTAAAGATTTTAGTGTTAGTGTATTACACGGTGATATGATGCAAAAAGAACGAGAACAAGTAATGGAAAAATTTAGAGTTGGTTCAACACGTATATTAATTACAACAGATATTTTATCACGTGGTATTGATATACAACAAGTTTCAATTGTTATTAATTATGATATGCCTAAATATCCACAAACATATATTCATCGCATTGGACGTAGTGGACGTTATGGACGCAAAGGATGCGCTGTTAATTTTGTAACACGAAAAGAAAAAAATATATTACAATTTATACAAAAATTATATTCAACTGAAATTCATGAATTTCCATCTAATGTAAAGGAAGTTTTTAATAATTTATAAACTACATTATCTTTTTAATTTTATAAAAAAATTACATTATAACCAATTCGAAATTAATATTTTATCAATATTTTATTATAAATTATTAATAAATTATTAATAAATTATTAATATATTATTATATATTAATAATATATTATTATATATTATTAATATGTTATTACAATTATATTATATAATCTTAATTTTAGTTTTTTTTATATTAATAAATTGTTTATTTTATTTTTATAAAAAAAAAGTAGTAAATGAATTTTTTAAAAATAATATTATATTTTTAAATAAAGAACAATTATATAAAATATTAATATTAAATGAAGATAAATACTATGAACATTTCTATAATTTAGATTATAAAGCAAGAAAGATAAAATCAATAGATGAATATATTATATATATAAAGAAGGCTGTTTGTGATGGAGATAAAGAATGTAAAGAAAAAATTAGCAGGTGTATTATGAAAGCTGATAATTTTTTTGAAAATATACATTTTAGTTATTTTAATGGAAAAAAAAATAATAGTATTCCATGGAAAATAGGATTTGTTCAAACAAAATTATATGAAAATGGATTACCGCATACTAGAAATGATACAATTATATTACATGTTGATAAAATAAAATATTCAAGTATGCATAATTTAATTAAAACATTAATTCACGAAAAAGTACACATATATCAAAAAAAATATCCAGAACAAATACAAAATTATTTAGATAATAAAAAATTTAAAAGAGTTAAGGAAAGGGGTCCATATGATAATATTCGAGCTAATCCAGATTTAGATAATTATATTTATCAAGATGAAAATCATTTATCTTATAAAGCATTATATAATAAAAATCCTTCATCAATTGAAGATATTATTTATTATCCTCAAAATAATCAATCTTACGAACATCCTTATGAAAAAATGGCCATTGATATTGAAAATTTATATAAAAGTAAATAGTTTTTTTAGTAATTAAATTTTATAATTAATAATTAATTATGAAATTATTTTTAATTCATACTGAATGGTCAGATAATTGCATTTTAAATGATAAAACGAATACTATAATGCGTGAAAATGTTGATAATGATAAAGGTATTTTTAAAGAAATTAATGAAAATATAATTGAAGTTTATTGGGAAAAATGGAATAATTGCGAAATATATAAAAAAATAAATAATACATATTTTATAGCTAGTTTTTACAATAAACATAAATTACAACATAAAACTTTAGAAGAAAAAAATTTAATTCACAGTGAATGGAATGATACATGTTTTTTTATTAAAGAAAGTAATGTATTATTTAAAAAAAATAAATTATCTGAAATAGGTTATTATTCAATATTAGATGATTATTTGCTAAAAATTGAATGGGAAAAATGGAATAGTGAATATTATATATTAGTAAAAAATACATATTATTGTTTAAAAAATATTTCATATTTATTAAAAAAAAATTATAATATATTTAAACATAAAATAAATAATGAAATTGAAATAAAAGATAGTATAGAACATAGTATAGAACATAGTATAGAACATAGTATAGAACATAGTATAGAACATAGTATAGAACATAGTATAGAACATAATAAAGAACATAATAAAGAAGATAGTATAGAAAAAAATGAGAATAATATTTTGAATCTAATAAATTATGAAAATATACATTTATATATAGATAAAAATAAATTAGTACAAGATATATTTATATTAGAAAATAAAAATAAAAATAAAAATAATCTTTTTAAAAAAATTAAAAATAAATATTATTCTTATTCTTACATGGAAAAAAATAATTTAATGAATAATTATTATTCCATTTATAATATTATACAACAAAAAAAACTTAAAAAAATAAATAATTATAAAGATAAACAAGCTATAAATACATCACAAATAATATCTGAATCTATACAATTTAAGCAAAAATTATCTTTATTTCAAAATTTAGATATATACAATAAAAATTATATTAACCTTATTAATTTTTCAAAATATAAAAGTCATTATTTATATGATAAAGAAAAAATAGATAATACTTTTTTTTCAATTAATATACCATTTTCATTAAATATATCATCTCATAAACAAAAAATATTAACAATAGCTGAATGGGGGTATCCTCCATTTGGTGGTGGTGAAAATTGGTTATTAAATATGAATAAAATATATTATGAACAAAATTATGATAATTATTTTTTATGTTTTAGTGATCCTTTTTTAAATAATCATTTTACTAAATTTGAATTAATTGATTTAGAATATGTAAAAATTATAAAAATGCCAAAAAATATTCTAGATATAATAAAAATGATAATATTAATTAATCCATTATTTATAAATCATCAAGGTGTAAATCGTTTATTTTATATGAAAATAGCTAATATATTACAAATTCCTTTTTTAACGGGATTTTGTTTTTGGAATGATATATTAGATAATCCTTATTCTAATATTGATATATTAAATAATCATGTATTAAAAGGTGATAATAATTTTAACTTCATTAATAATTATGCACATTGTTATGCTTCATCTCAATATGTTAATGATATTATTAAAAAATATTTTAATAAATCATTAGATATTATTGAAACAATAAGTTTAAAAGATGATTATTATTTAGAAAATAAAAGTATATCTGAACAAGTATATGTAACACTCGTTAATTGTCATTTTAATAAAGGTGGATTTTTATTAGAAATGTTATGTAATGATTTAGATATTGAAATACCTATTTTAATTGTTTATACTGAATATGACCATTTATTAGATAAATCAAAGATTATTAAAATGATTGATGAAAGAAATAAAAGAGTAATAAATAAAAAAAATGAATATATGAATATATTTATACCTGAAAAACAAAATATAAAAAATATTTATAGTAAAACAAAAATACTTTTATTACCATCATTATGTGATGAAACGTTTTGTCGTGTTGGTTATGAGGCAATGATGAATAATATACCAATTATTAGCACACATCATGGTAATTTAAAATATTTATTAAAAGATTATGCAGTATTTTTAACTGATGTAATTAAAGATTGGAAATTTGAAATTGAAAAAATGTATTTTAAATCAATAATTAATTTAAATACTAATAAAAATAATGTAAATAATAATAATTTAATAAATATTAATAAATATGAACAAAATATTAAAGATATAATTAATAAAAAAATAAAGGAATTTGATAACATAAATTATACACAATTATATAAATTTCAAGAAAATCATGTAGGTTTAATTGTTCCATGGGCAGACCAAGGTTTAGGTATTCAAGCAAGAAGTTATTATTTATCATTATTAGAAATTGATTTTATTCCATTTATATTTAGTTTTCGACCATATCATTCAAATGGTATTAATAATAAATTGCAGAATAATGATGAAGAATGGAATTATCCTAATATATATTATAGTCATAATATTCGTGAAGAAATAACATATGATGAAATAATTGATTTTGTATATAATAATCATATTAAAAAAATAATTTTTATTGAATGTACATTTGAAAATATATTTAAAATTGCTGCATTATTAAAAATAATTGATATTGAGATTTATATAATTATTAATATAGAATGTATACGTATTACTGAAATAAATTATCATTATATGTTTGATAAAATACTATGCAATAATTTTAATTCTTATCATTTATTAACACAGTTATTTGAAAATAAACAAAAAGATATAAAATTATTAAATTTTCATCTTGAAGAACCATATTTTAATAATTTAAAAAAAAATATAAAAAATAATATATCATCTTTATCATTTGTTTGTGTAGGTGGATTAAATTCTATTTCTCGAAAAAATATTGATAAAATAATTGATATATTTTATAAACTTTTTACAAATAATAAATATAATTCCTATAAAATTAATGTTATACTAAATATTTATATTCAAGGTATTGAAATTCCAGAAATATTAAATCAATATAAACATAATAATATTAATATTTTAATAAATCAATTATCTCATACAGAATTATTAAATAATATAAGTAATAATGATATATTTATTCATTTAGGTACTCAAGAAGGATTAGGATTAGGATTTTATGAAGCACTTTATTGTGGATTACCTATTTTAACTTTAGATTGGTCACCTAATAATGAATTAATAAAAAATGACATTAATGGATGGTTAATACCATGTTCATATGATAATATTTATGAAAATGAGCAATCTTTAATCTACCGTGCGATGATTATTAAAGAAGAAATACAAAAAAAAATAGAATATATAATTATTAATAAAGAAAATACTCTTAAAATGATAAATTATGTAATAAATAATAGAATGAATCTTATTAATGATAATAAAAGAAATTTTAATTATCATTTTAAAAATGTATTATCGTCCATTCCAAATTTTAATTAATGGATAATTACTAATTTTATTTTCTTCACTGTCCAAAATATATTTTTCATAATTATAACCCCAATGAATATAATGGTGGATTATACCATATAATGATTTTTTATGAAATAATTCATTATATTCATATGTACAAATAACTGAAAAAATTCTTTCAAAGTTCATTCTTATAGGACGAGAATCAATATAATCCATTAATTTTTGAAAATTATATTTTTTAAAAATAGACTCTAAAAATATATAATCAATTACTGTTTGAACACCAAAACAACCAAACCATTCTTTTTGATGATAAAAATTAATTAAATTTTTATTTTCAATTATAGAAAGTAATTTTAATTCTTCTTCTTCGTTATTCCAGTCATGAGTAAAATGCCATAAATATGAAATAGGTTCTTTTATATTAATAAAATCAATAAATTGATTTATAAATGTTCCATCATGAATTATAATAGCTTTGTGACATAATTTTTTATGATATAAATAATAATATGGTAAAATTTCACCTCGTTTTTTAAATTCTGATTTAATTTCATAACAATTTTCAAATTGATCTAAAGTTTGATCAATAAAATCATAATTACTATTATCATCAATTATAAATATTGGATAATCATAATATTTTCTAATATTTTTAATATTTGTTTTCCATAATAAATTAACTTTTTCATTATTTACATGACGTAATATAATAAAAGCAATTGGATATTGTATAATATTATTATTTTCATTTATAGTATTATTTTCAATAGTATTTTCAGTTATAGTATTATTTTCAATAATATTTTCAATAGTATTTTCAGTTATATTATTATTTTCAATAATATTTTCAGTTATATTATTATTTTCAATAATATTTTCAGTTATATTATTATTTTCAATAATATTTTCAATAGTATTTTCAGTTATATTATTATTTTCAATAATATTTTCAATAATATTTTCAATATTATTATCAGTCATATTAATCATTTTTTTATATTTATTGCTATTTGATTGATGATATTTTATTATTTTATCATTGAATAATTTATAATTATTATATACATTTTTATTAATATTATCTATAAAATAAGTTGGAAATAATGTTTTATATAAATATGAATAATTATTTAAAATACTTATAATTTTTAATTTAAGATTATTTAAATTAAAATAAATTATTTTATCTTCATATTGATAACATTTTTGCTGGTCATCTATTAATAAAATACAGTTATTTAATATAAAATGTATATAATTTATTTCATAAAAATTACTATCCATTACAATAATTATTTTATATTGATATAATTCATTAATATTTTCATTTATTTTAGAAATATCATAATATTTTATTATATCATTTTTTTTATTTATAGAATTAATTTTTAAATCTTTAATAACGTGATTAATTTTTGTTTCTAATTCTGTTTGTTTTATTACTTTTGAATCAAATATTAAACATATATCATATGATTTATTATATAAAAATATTTCACTATTATTAATTGAATAATGTAATATATAATTAAAATTTTCATTTAATTTATTAATTGATTCATTAATATTTTTTTTATTATCTTCAAAATAATGAATAAAAAATAAAGAGTCAAATTTATTTTTTATTTTATCTTCATTTAAAATTAATGGAATTGATATATTTAATAAATATAATGGTAAATACATTACTTTATTAATAATTTTAAAAAGTTGTTCATCATAAAAATCAAAAAATATAAAAATATTATTTAAATTATCATTAATATATTTTATAATATAATCATGCCAATTTTCCAATTTATAATTACATAATTCTTCAATAATAATAATACTTATTTCATTGAAATTATATAATAAATTATTAATATATCTTTTATAAAATATAAATTTTTCATTATGAATAAATATTTTAATCATATATTGTTAAATATGTAAATATTTTTTTAATAAAATAAACAATATATATATGAATATAATAATATTAAATTTTGCTTTAAATTGGGTTTATCGTTTATATATTGATTATTTAGAAGGTATTAGTTTTTTTTTAGAACAAACAATTAAAAAAAAATTTGATATTGAAATTAAAAATATTAAAATTAAATCTATTTTATATGAAATAGATAAAGTAAATTCAGACATTGAAAAAAAAAAAGATATGATAAAAGAATTACAAGATATAGAAAATAATTATGATAAAATAATTTTAACAGGAGATATAGGATTTATATGTTCTATTTTAAATTCTTTTAAAAATAAAAATAAATTATATTATTTAAATATTGAACAATTAAGTCATGATTCATATTATAAATATTTTCGCACTTTACCATATTATTTAAAAATTATAGATTATAGTGAAGAAAATATTCCTTATTATAATAAAATTTATAATAAATCTTTTTTATTATCTCCTTATTTTTCTCATAATTTAAATTATTCAAAAACTATTGATATATTAAGTATACAAAATAATGACTATAGAAAAAATATATTAAAACAAATACAATTATCATTGAAAAATGAAAAACAAAATTATAATATTAAATTTATTGATAATATTTATGGTAAAGAACGTGATATATTATATAATAAATCAAAAGTATATATTAATATTCACTGTTCTGAAAAACATCAAACTATGGAATTAATTAGACTTGTTAATTTATTATTACATGGTGTAATAATTATTACACAAAAATCAATATATAGTAATTTATTATTTATAAAAGATTATTTAATTATATGTAATAATGATAATGAAATAGGAACATATGTTAATTATGTATTACAAAATTATGATTATTTTTATGAAAAAATATTTATTAAAAATAGTTTTGAAAAAAATAAATATGAAAAATATTTAATAGAAAATTATAAAAAATTTATTACATCTTAAATAAAATGAAATAGATTAGTTTTATATCTATAAATAATTAATATTATATACTTCTCCAATAGAACCAACATTTCTACAATGTATACATTCTTGATATCCTTTAGTACCTTTCCATGTTGAATTACAATGAGAATGCATAAATATATTACACCTTACACAACTTGCAGCGGTAAAATCAGTTATATTTTCCCAGCAAATCATACATTGAGTTTCATTTTCAAATAAACATGGATTATTTTCAATAAAAATTTTATATTTTTTAGTTTTTTTATATGTAAAAAATTTTTTTAAAATATTAATTTAAAATCATTTATTATAAAATAAGTAAACTAAGATTTTTCTAAATATTGTTCTATTGTATTTGCCCAATTTTTCCATTGATAATGTTCTAATGATTTTGTATATCCATTTTTACGTATATTATTATAAAAATCATTATTATTTATAATTGATTTAACCAATTCTAATATATTAGTATCTTTGTTAATATAAACATAATCTTCATTTTTATTTAATATATGTGTTAAATCTGAATTTGTCATTAATAATCCTTGGCATCCTAATATTTGAGGAACTCTTTCTGAAAAATATTCTTCTTTAGAATCTTTATTATGTAGTTCATTTACCAATGGATGTATTGATAAATTAATTTTAGAATTACTGAATACATATTTACATTCATCATATGTAATACATTTTTGATAACAATCAGGATATTTTTTTTTAAAATTTTCTGGACCATATATATGAAATTTAAATTTATCTCTATTTTCATATAGTAAGTTTACAACATTATATCGTGATATATTTGTTGTTTCATCTGGAAATTCAGATATATAATCATACATATTTGTACATACTATGCTAATATCACATTGATATTCTGTTTTAAATATATAATAAGAAATGGATGGTTCAAAACCAGGTGGGTTATAAGTAATTGGAATATTCTTGTCTTTAAAATAAGATACTTCTTTTTCAAAACATGAAAATACCATATTCATTTTTAAAAATATTTGTTCTTTATTTATTAATCGTTCTTCCCATAAAAGAGAATTATATTTTTTATAATTAAATAAAAAAGGGTCCCAATTAAAATAAATATTAATTAAATTTAAATTAAACATTTTTTCAAAACTTTCATATATTATAGAATTATTCCACCATAAGCATATATTAATATTATTATCTAAAATAAATTTTTGAAATATTTCTTCTATATTTTCAACTTTATCCATTTTATAACTTAAATAAGGGAAAAAAAATATATTATAATTTTTCAACCATTGAGATGCATATAAAAATCCATCAGCAAGATGACAATAACCAATAATTAATAAATTATTCATTTATTATATATTATAAAATAAATTTTAAATTAAATTTAAATTATATACTTAATATAATTTTTATATAATTTTACAAAATTATATTAAATAATAATTATTATATAATAAATATATAATAAATTATACATAATAAATATATAATAAATTATACATAATAAATATATAATAAATTATACATAATATGAATTACTTTTATCATAATTTTTTTTTTACAATTGTATTGTGTTTTACTGTAAATTTTTTTTTATCCAATATATCAATTAATGAGCATTTTTTAGGGTCCATTGGATTTAATATGGTTCGTTCTATAATTTGTGGTGGTTTATCAATAAATGCTTATAATAATTATAAATTAATTATGACTGATAAGTGTTTACTAAATAATGAAGAATTATTTAAAACTTATCATTATACTTTCTTTAATTATTTTATGATTGATATTTTAATAATGTTTTATCAAAAGTATATTAAAATTGTAGATAGAATACGTATTGATTTATTATTTCATCATTTATTAGCAATTTTTGTGTTATTAACAATTGATAATTATAAAATGTATTCTCTTTCTATGTTAATTGGAATTAGTGAAGGTATGTCATTAGTATCAGGTTTTAAATTATTATCAAATTATTTTGAGAATAAACAATTAACTAAAATATTTATTTATTATAGATTATTATATTGTATTATTGTTCGAATGATATTTTTATGGCCTTCTTTATTTTTTCTTTATTTAGATATGACTAATAATTGTGAAAAATTTAAAAATAATAAAAACATATTAATGATTTTAAGTTTTATTGCTATTATAATGTTTACAGAATCTAAATGGATTTATAAAGGAAAAAAAGAGCTACTAAAAATATAAAATAAAAAATAAAAAATAAAAAATATAATAATTTATATAAGGATGAAAATATAATATAATTTATTAGTATATATTAAGTATGGAATATTTATTAGCTGCAAGCGTAGTTGGTATGGGATATATATTTCAATCAAAAAAAAATGATTATTCTATAAATAAAAAATTAATAAAAAAAATACCTAAAAATCAAATTCCAAGTTCAACAAATGTATATACTTCTAAAAGATCTTATAATATATGGCAAGATGAACAAAAAAAAGCAAATATTTTACTTGAAAAATCAAAATATCCACAAGATACTAATATTGTTACACCTGGACCACCTTACCCAATTATGTATAATAAAGTAGATTATAGTGATAAACAACTACCTATAGAATTTAATAAATATCAAACTTTTGAAAATATACTTGTAGATGATTTAGGAGATAATAAAAATATTAATATTAATAATTCAGTAAATAATAAAAGTGTTCCTGAAACGGGTGGTTTTCAAGGAATATCTTTGACAGGAAATCCAATTGACCCAAATACTTTTACACATAATAATATGCAACCTTTTTTTGGAGGTGGAGTAAAACAAAATTTAGATGAATTTTCCACACGTGGAACATTTGAAACATTTACAGGAACAAATGATAATTATCAAAAAAAACAAGAACAAACACCATTATTTCAACCGCAAAAAAATATGTCCAATGTTTATGGTGCACAAAATTTAGATGGATATATGTTAGATCGTTATTATGTATCTAATATACGTGAAAATGAAACACCAATTGAAAAAGTATATGTTGGTCCAGGATTAAATCAAGGTTATACAAATGAACCTACAGGAGGTTTTCAACAAGCTGATACTCGTGATTATGTATTGCCAAAAACAACAGATGAAATAAGAGTTAAGACAAATCCTAAAATTTCATATTATGGACGTGTTAACAGTGGACAAAAAATTGCTAAACCTGGTAAAATTGGTACAGTATATAAAAATCAACCTGATACATTTTATGTACAACAACCTGACCGATATTTTACAACAACAGGACAAGTTATTGCTCCTGAACAAAGACCTTGTATTGTTAGTAAATATACTAATCGTAAAACTACAGAATTAGTAACACGTAAAGGAAGTGCTGCACCTACCCATGGAACAGTTGCTCAAGTTCGTTCTAAATATAAAGTATCAAATAAAGTAACTTATAAATACGATGATCCAATTGATTCAAATAAAGTAGGACAATGGAGTATATTAGATATGTTTTCTGGAAATAAACAAAAACGACCAGATGATTATGGTAAAAAAACAATTAGATTACGTAATAATAAAAAATTACCTAGTAATAACAAGAATTTTGTAATGAATTATCAATCACAACAAAAATCTACTCCTGCACGTTCTACTCAAAAATTAAAAATACCTAAGAAATATCATTCAATTAAAAATCAACGTGAAAAAGGTAACTTTCAAGGTTCTACAAAAGGAGTTGTATATGATCCAAATGATACTGCGCGTGCAACCATTAAAGAAACAAATATTGATAATAACTATCGTTCAAATGTAGGTGTTAGTTCAAAAGGTAATGTTGTATATGACCCGAATGATATTGCACGTACAACAATTAAAGAAACTAA
>JGI10211J14876_10000549_pt1 | contig 16218 bp, 15 predicted proteins | sample Etolagsediment_FD_14876 | JGI IMG/M metagenome (IMG submission 14876)
TATTTTCTTGTACTTCAACAGGTGTTTCAGGTTCAGTAGTTTCTTGTACTTCAACAGGTGTTTCAGGTTCAGTAGTTTCTTGTACTTCAACAGGTGTTTCATGTTCAGTATTTTCTTGTACTTCAACAGGTGTTTCAGGTTCTGTATTTTCTTGTACTTCAACAGGTGTTTCAGGTTCTGTATTTTCTTGAACTTCAACAGGTGTTTCAACAGGTGTTTCAATTTTTTTTGTATTTTTTCTTACATATTTTCTTTTTGGTTTTTCTTTTTTTTCTTCAACAACTTCAATTTTAGATGTATTATTTATTTTTTTATCAGATTCTTTTGTTTCTTCTTTTTTTTTATATTTTCTGGATGATGTTTTTTTAGAAGAATTACTTTCAATATTTTCAATCATTTTATTATTAATATTAAGATGTTAATATATTTTAAAATTTAAACGAAAATAATTATTTAAGTAATTACTTATATAAATATATATGGATTCTATTAAAAAAAAATTTCAAATAGTTGTTTCACGTTACAATGAAAACATAACATGGTTAAAAAATTTTAAAGATATTACTCTTATCTATAATAAAGGATTATACCAAAGTTATTTAAATGACTTTCAAGTTATACAATTACCAAATTTTGGTCGAGAAAGTCATACCTACTTAACTCATATAATTAATAATTATGATAATTTAACAGAATATACACTTTTTTTTCAAGGTTGTATAAAAGATCATGAACCATTAAATTTAGAAGAATATTTTCAACAAAAAGATTTTATAGGATATTTAAGAAATTATGAAACACATTTAATAAAAAAGCCTTTAAGACATTTTGGTAAATGGAAAAATGAATTTAATAATGGTTCTATCAAACCATCAAAATTAACTTGTTTTGAATGGTTAAAAGAACTTATTTATTTTGATGAAAACATAAAAGAAATATCAACTGTATGGGGTGCTTTATTTAGTGTATCAAAAAAACTTATACATCAAAAACCAAAACTTTTTTATGAACATTTATTAAAATTTGTCGATTATCATAAAAATCCAGAAGAAGGTCATTTTTTTGAACGTAGTTGGTATTTTATTTTTTCTAATGAATATATAATGAAAGAAATAATAAAAGTAAAGGAAATAGATAAAACTTATCTAATAAATAATAATATTGATCATTATTGGTTAAATCTACATGATACTTTAGATTTATTAATACATGATAATATATCAAAAATAGTATTTTTTCCTCATTATTTTTTTCCTATTCAACCACATTCTATTCTTGTAAAAAAGAATAGTTTATTATTTTTTAAATGTGTTGTTGAGGATGATTTATATTTTTATATAAAATTAAATTTTAATCAATTTTCAATAATAAAAAATGATGTTGTATTAAAAGAAGATGTATTTATAGATAAAGATGAATTTAATCAATTAGCTATTCATTATAATGAAAATAAAATAGAATTTATTCTCAATCATAATGTTATTTATAATATTTTAATTAAAGAAATAATAAATTTAAAAAAAGTAAAATTAAAATATTATTTAAAAGTATTTGATTATAATACACTTATTCATCTTAATACAAAAAAAAATAATATAATATTTGTTAAACAAAATAAATATTTTGATATAAAGCATTATTATTCAAATCATTATTTAAATCATTTTATTGATTATAATTAATTTCTTCTTTTTTTATTTTCAATCTTCTTTCTATAAATTAGAATATTTATAAAAAGTACATTAAATTTCTCCGATAATGTTTTATAAAAATTATAATCACCTCCATATTTGTATTCCCAAAAAGATTGGTCATTATATTGTGTAGGTATTAAACCACATTGAGTACTAATTTCATTTAATTTTATTTGAGGTGTTTTCCAAATAATTTCCCCTGTTTCAATACCAATTTTAAATATATAAATACACTTTTTATCTAAACAAATAGTTCGTATTTTTTGAAATGAACCTTTTTCAATACTATCATCGTCATCTATATGAAAAACAAAATCACCTTTTAATTTATTATATTTATTTCTTATTCCATGACCCCAATATCCTAAATTTGTTTCTTCGTAAATTATGCTAATTTGTCCCCTAATATTTTCTTCTATATATTTTTTTACTTTATCTAAATTTTGTTTTGAAGCGTCAAAAACAATAGTTAAATAATCTTGAGGTTCCATTTCATATTTTAAACATTCTAACATTTGAAATATAGTTTGATTACCAATTGTTGCCATTAAAACATGAATTGAAATTTTATTTTCATGACTTTCAAGATATTTTCTTCCTATAAAACGACCTTCTGTTAAAAAATTATGAGTATATTCTTCTTGAGTTCGTAAACCTAATAAATATAAATATGGGTTCATTATTTTATACTTTTCCCAATCAAAATCATGATAATATTTTTGTAATATATTATTCATTTATAAAAAGATATATAAACATTTAAAAAACCAAACCTAATTGTAAAAAAAATCATTTTCAAAAAAATCATTCATTTCTAAATTCATCTTTTCAAACATCTTTAAAAAATTATCATTTTGTTTTTCTTTTTTTTGTTTGGGTACAATTAATTCATTTTTATTTGAATTTCTTTGAAGAGAATCTTCTAAACGATGTTTACTTGAAGGTTTATTCATAAAATAATTTTGAATTTCATTATATTTTTTTGTTTTTTTTTGTTTCTTACCATTATCATCTCCATAAAGTTCCCAATTTTGTTTATTTTTACTCTTTCCTAAAAGTGTTTTTTTAGATTGAGTGTGTTGATTACTCTTTATTTTATAAAATTTTTCATCTAAATCTTTATTTTGTGTTCTTGAGTATCCATCTTCATATATGTGATTTCCATCATTATGATAATTATGAATAACTTCTGAAGTTTGATTGCCATTATTTGAGTAAGAATAACTTACACTCCACCTTTTATGCATAATATATTTTTAATAAAGATAAAATTTTAAATATAAAATTATATTTATAATATATAAATATACATATATATACAAAATGTGTACAAACGAAATAAACTTAATTCATAGTTATCTTAATCTAATCAATGAAATGAAAATAATAGAAAATAATACAAAAGATGAAAATATATCTTATGAACTAAAAAAAATCAGAACAACTCATTTAAAAAAAATAGAACAATTAGGTGCAAAAATAAGATTAGTTGATGGTTTTTATTTATTTTTTAAATATACACCATCTCATATTTGTAAATTATGATTCTGTTGGTATTATATGAAATAATTCAATTGCTTCTTTTCTACAATAAGCACAACTTAATACACTACTCTTTTTATTATATTCATCTAAACAATTAAAACAAAATTGATGATCACAACATGTAATAATAGATGATATATTTTCATAACAAATAGGGCATTCAATAATATCTTCTTTATTAAATTCTTTACTTTTTTCAATAATCAATTTCTTATTGATTGTAAATTCCTCTATTTCAGTATTATTACTATTGTACACTATTTTATAACGTTCTGGTTCTAATTCACAAATCCAATCAACTAAATCAAAATCTTCATGGTCCACAGCATGAACCATACAATAATCATTATCAACTTTAATATCAATACCTTCTATATTTTTCATTAGCCATTTTGCAACATGTAAATAACCTCCATAACATGCTCCACAAATAGCATGTTCATTTTTTGCTATTGGACTTAATTCAGGAATAATTGAATATAACCATTTAATTACTTTTAATTGACCCCGATTACAACAACCACAGAAAATACTATCATTATCAATTTGTATATTTATATCATGTTTTATTTCAAGCAAATATTTAGCTAATTCTAAATGACCATTGACACATACATTAAAAAATAATTCTTCATTTTCCGCACTCAAATCAACCTCTTTAGTTTTATCATAAAAATATTTAAATAATTCAACACTACCAGTTTCACTTATTGATATTAAAAATTGTAAATCAATTTCAACATCGTATTTTTTAATAAAATCATGTATATTTGAAAAATCTAAATTTAACTTTTTTAATTTTTTTAATAATTTTGTTAATAAATTACTATCTAACAAATTATCCAATATATCTTCATTAAATAATTTAAATGTTTTTAAATAATCAATGAAATTTAATTCAGAATATAAAGATATTTTTTTAAAAAATAATTTATTTTCTAATAATTCATTTAAACTAAGTTTAAATTTATCTTTATCTAATTTATTAAAACCATTTTCATGTAAAAAATATAGTTTTTCAACATTATAAGAAAACATAAAATGATATTCTATGTTTATATCTTCAATAAGTTGTTGTTTATGTTCTTCTATTTTTGAATTTATTTTTTTTAAATAATTTATATCATAAAAATCAATAAAACTTAAATAAATATATTTTATTTCCTCATAATTTGAATAATCAATATGCTTATCTATGATTTCATCTAATACATAATTTTTATTATAATGATGATTCATTAAAAATAATATATTTTTTATATTTTGAAATCTATTTTTATCATTTAAATATTGAAACATTGATAAATAAAAATGAATACTATCAATTTCAGTATTATTTGATGTTAAAAATTTATCAAATACACTTTGTTTTAATTCTTCATCCTTAAAATAATTACATACCCAATGAAGAATAATAGTATTATTTTCATGAATAGATTCTTTAATTAATTCCATATTAAACTTATTTAAATCGCTATTTGTTTTTTGTTTGTTTAATTCATCATAAACACGTTTTAGTAAATAAAAATTATCTTCATAAACAATGTTTTTTACAAGTGTTTTAATGGGTTTAATTTTAAACTTCTTTTTAATATGTTGTAATACATGATTTACTTTTTCTTTTTCCATTCTTTTAATACAAAATATAAATAACTCTCCTAAAATAGTATTATTTTTGTAAATTTCTTTAAATATATTGGCTATTTCTTGATTAATATTTTCAACTTTTAATATTGATTGAATATTAAATTCATATAATTCTTTTAAAAAAGGCATTCTTTTTTCTTCACTTTTTAACATTAATTCAATATTTAATTCCATTATTTTATCATATTCTAAGTTTTTAATAATATAAGGACTTAATTTATTAAAACGATAATGATATTCTGTTATTTTTTCATGAAAAATAGTATCATCAATTATGTCAAAATATTTATTTTTTTGAATCCAATACACAAAACTTAATTCATATAAATCATTTAAATCAATACATGAACTTTTTTTTATTAATTGAAATGCTTTTAATTCAGTTATTTCTTGATTTAAATGATTGATAAATATCCAATCATGATCATCACTATTTTCATACATTAATTTTCCAATATGATGACCCAATTTTAATCTTATTTTATTAAATATTTTTGTTTGTTCCTTTTCATTGAATTGTTTTTTAATATATTCATATAAAAAATATATTTTATTATCATGTTGTACTAAATATTCATTAAAATATTCAATAATAAATTTAATATCTTTTAAACATGATAATTCTTCAAAAATAATTTTTAATGTATCTACATCAATATGTTTTGTTTCGACTATTTCTAATAAATGACTCTTTAATTTATTCTTATTTAATGGTAACTCTTTTAATTTTAATTCATTCAATATATTTATTTTGTTCTTATCAATACATAAATGAATAAATTGGTCTACATCTTCATTTATAAATTCATTTTTTAATAAATTAAAAAAATAAAATGATATTTCGTTGCCAAACTCACTTATAAACTTTTGTTTATAATTTCGACGATTTAATGAATAATATCTATTATTTTTTAAATTAGTAATAATACTTTCTTCACTATAATTATAATGTTCTTGAACTATTTTAAATAATTTTGTATTATCTGCTACACATATTTCATACATAAGTTTTGTTATATCATCATCATTTATTTCATCATTAATATTATTTAAAATAAAATGAAACTTTGATACATCTATATTTTTGACTTGATATAAATCTAAATATAAATCAATGTAAAATGCTTCATTATATTCTATCTTATTTTGTAGTTTGTTAAAAATAATTTGTATTTCATCAATAGTATAAATATCAATTATTTCTATAAAATCACTTTTATGATTCCATAATGTATCATTTTCATTTAAATTTATGTTTTTTACAATATGATTATCATACAAATATAAAGCACATTCTAATTGTTTAAATTTTAATAAATCAAAGAAAAGTGAATATAAATGATAATAATCTAACTTTAAATAATTGTCATTTTTTATAAGATAATTAAAAATTTGATTGCAGTTTTGTTTTATACTACCCACTAATAAGTAATACATTTGAACATATTCATAATTTTCTGTGTTTATATATAACTCAATTAATTTTACTAATTCTACATCGTCTTTCTTTAAAATTTTTTCTATAAATTTATATTGATCAAAATAATATAATGATTGTGTTTCTTTTTTTAAAAGTAATAACTCTTCAATAAATGCTTGTTTTTTTTCAAATAAAGATAACAACAATAATTCATCATCATGATCAGAAACATTAATCGTTTTAATTTTTTCTTTAAACTCACTTAAATTATTATTTTTTAACAATTCAATACATAATGTATGATTGCCTTTATTTTGAATGAACTCCATGGTATATTTTAGTAATATGTTCTTAAATAGTACATATTTAATATTTAAAAAGAATTATTAGCAATCCCATGTTTCAATTTCTTTTTTAAGTTCTTCTTTTTTTTCATTAATATAATTTTTTTCTTTTATTATATCATCAGAGTCACCTTCACAACATTTACTTTTACCACAACAACAAAAATATTGACTTAACATATTTCTTTTTTCTTTAAATTTATCTTCTGTATGTTCATTTCTTCTTTCTAATATATCATATAATACACTATTTTTTTCAACTAAATCTTTAATATATCTTGACTTACATCTTTTTAAATAAATAATAACGGCTAATTCATCTATATTTAAAATAATTGATGTAAAACAACAAAATACATTGAAAAATACATAAAGAAAATTTATAATAAATGTTAAAAACCCAATAGTATAATTATATCTTCTTCTTGTTTCAGCATTAAGAACTTCAGTTTTAAACATTTTATCAACATCTTTAAAAGCTGTTCCTAAATTAATGATTTTTGTATTATTTTCTTTTTTTAAATTTTTAAAATATCTTTTTTTTTCTCTTAAGACNTGAAGTTGTTCATGAATATTATTATTATTAAAAAGATCTTTATTTTTCATTTGTTGTTCAACACTAAACAAAATACATTTATTTATATAATTTAAATTATTTTTTATATTCATGTATTCATTATTTAGATACATTTTATGTTCTTCAATAATTTTTATCCAAGTAAATACATTTGTATTATATAATGTAGGATATCGATAACGAATATCACGAGGTACAATAAATTGATTTGTTTCTTTAATATCTTTTATTTTATTTTTTATATTTTCCATTTCTTGACGAATAATAATAATTGTTTCATTATACTCATCTATTTCTTTTTGACTACTCTCAATAATCATTTCATTTTCTTTTTTTACAAAATCATCGTTTATTTTTTCTACTTTTTCAGATAATAAATCTTCTTTTTTTGCTAAATAATAAAAATTAAATTTTTTTATTATATCTTCTTCATTAATTTCTTTTTTTTTATTATCATTTAATTCATTAATTAAATATTCATCTAATTTTTCTTTATATTCATTTGAGAATAATTCTTCTATATTTTTTTCTTCTATTTTTATTTTTTCTTTTTTCTCATGAATAATTTGGGCTTTTATTTTTTTTTTTGAATAAGAAATAGTATGATTATTAAATGAAGGTTGACTAAATAATAATGTATTACCAGATAAAAACTCTATTTGACTTTGAAGTTTATCATATTGATGAGATGATATTTTGTGTGCTTCCGAAGCAGCATCTAATTTTAAATAATTAATTATAGCTAATAAAAGAGCGCTGAAAGCTGATAAACATGATACAATAAAAGAACTTTCAAAATAATTATGACTTCCACTTAATACCGAACAAGTACTTGTAATAACAATGGTAGGTATCATAAGAAAATTTAACCAAATATTAGTATAATGACTTGCTTCCATATAAATAATTTTTTGACAACTTAAATAAGAAGCAATAATATCTAAATGATTTGATAAAATTGTTACTATATCTCTTTCATATAATTCATCTGTTATATCTTTCATTTTTTCTGGNGTAGTTCTTTCATAAGATAATATAGGATAAACATACTCTATTTTCAATTGATTATCCTCTTTTTTTTTTAAAATATTTAACTCATTATATTTTTTTAAATTTTCTTCTGTATTTTTTTTTGATAAATTAATTGTAATATTTTCTAATAAATCTTTTTCAATAATATTTTTTTCTATATCATTCTCTATATTTTCTATCATATTTTTAAAATAAATATTTTTAAAAATATATTTACAAATACAAGAATTATATAATTAATTTATTTTTTTTTTATCATTTTCAATAATTGTTACAAACACAAAATAGGCTAATAATGCTCCTATAAGTTGACTTATAATATAAAATATTAAATCTGTTTCATTTATTTTATCATTCATGTAAAGCATAAATGAAACAGCAGGGTTAAAATGTCCTCCTGAAACACTTCCAAAAAATACAATTGCTACCATTAAAGATAAACCTATTTTTAAAGATCTTAAATTTGAAGATGGATTATTAACTAATGTAATAATAACACCTAAAAATATAAAAGTACCTAAAATTTCAGCTACACATTTTTTTAATAATTCTTCATTCATTTATATTACTTATACATTTAAATTTTTTTTGATTTTACTCTTTTTAAATTAAATGTTTCTTTTTTATCTCTTCCTTCATATAAAAAATTAACTACTTTTTCACTTTTAGTCATATTTTTAAAAAAATCACCTAATTTTGAAATTAAATATTTTTTACTTACAGGTTGAGAACGCACAGATTTTTGGTACTTTAAATGTCCATCTTGAGTATTTAAATCATGAATTTTATAACGCTCCATAAAATCTAATAAATCTGGTGTTAATTCATTTTTCTTTTTTTTTCGTTCTTTAATTGCTTCATTTAATGTTTGAATATCATCATCCAACTGAAACCATATTTTTGTTTTTTCTTTAAATTCTATAAATTCAGGATCATTATCATCAAGATATAAATCCTCATCTGAGTCATATTCACTTACACTCATCTATATTTTTCTTATAATATTATTTTTTTATATATCTTAACAATTATAAAAATATGTAATTGAAAAAAAGAATTAAATTTATTTATGCACTTAAATAAGAAGTTTCATTAAAATGTTTTGGAATGGAAGTATTTTTTTTTATTTTAAATAAATATTTTTTTTCTTTAAAATCAAATTCTCCTTTTATTTTTTTGGGAGATTCTAATTGAATTTGAGAAGAATAACTTTCGTTATAATATAAATCTTCTATTATTTTTGTACTGTCTTCAAGACTTAAACTATTTTCTTGTATTAATTTTTTAGCATTCATTTTTTGTATATTAGAATCAAATTGTGTGTCTTTTAAAACTAATAAATCAATCTTTTCACTTTCTTTTTTGATAGAATCAAAATTATATTCTACTTTATAAAAAATAATATATTCATTATTTATTTTTTCTATAGTGTTTATATTATTTTGTCCATGAATTTGTTGAAAAGACACAAACTCATTATCAGCTTCCTCGGATAAGAAAAAATTATCTGTACTTATAAAATCATTTTCTTTTTTAATAAATTCTCTAAATATTTCTTGTTTTTTAAATTGTCTATTTTTTAAATTTTTTTCTATACCCTCCATTGACATATCAAAACTGCTCATTTATAATTACTACTTATATTTTTTTTACAAGAAATATCAATAAAAATATAAAGATTTTTTTTAATATTTTTTTTTATTTAAAAAATCTATCTAAAATATTAAACAACAATAATAAGTATAAAATTTCAAAAAAAAATATATAAATATATAATGATTTTCAATAATGTATTTGAAAGAATTTTTGTAATTAATTTAAAAGAAAGTACTGATCGAAAAAAACATATTATTGATGAATTTAAAAAAATGAATATTACAAATTATGAGTTCTTTGAAGCAACGCATTATGAGGATCCTAAAGTACAAGAATTATATGACTCCGGTAAAGTGCTAAAATTTCCCCCTTGTTTTCGATGTTTAAAAAAAAGATGTTCTTGTGAAAATAATTTTTTAACAAAATTTCAAATAGCTAATTGGTTATCTTTTTTACGTTTATTTGAACATATTATTTCTAATAATTATAATTTTGTATGTATATGTGAAGATGATATTTGTTTTACAAAATATGCTCCTAAAATATGTAATCAATTATTAAGTAAATATAGTTTTTTAAAACATAATATTCAAATGAAACTTCCATTACTTATTAAAATGGGGGTAGCTTTTGATTATTCTACACATTATTATTTTGGTCAAACATCATTCGTAAAAAATTATTCATTATCAAATCCATGTTTTGCTTTAAATAAAGCCATGATATATGTATTTTTAAGTAATTTAAAAATTATTGATTATCATTCAGATATTTATTTTCATAAAACAATACCACAACATTTNGGTAAAAAAATTCAAATGTTTTCAATGAAACCATACCCAGTATTTGAATTATCATTTGTAAAGTCCATGCAGAAATTTAAATCTCTTGTGAGACCAAAAAATCAATTGCGAAGAAAAGAATACAAAGAATATTTATTTATTACATTAACGAAATTATTAGAATTTATTCCTATTCAATTTGCTAAAAATAATTATTTACAAATATTTAATCAAAAAATGGGATTAAATGGTACAATTAATTCTCTTTATATTAATAATCATTATAATGATGAAATATATTATTTTGAAAACAAATATTTAATTCATGATAATATTGATGATGATATTAATTTAATAATGAATCAGGTTTCAATAGAAAAAAATAGTTATATATTAAATATATTGATGTTAGTAAATAATTATTTTAAAATGGAAATTGATTTAAAAAATATTTCAAATATAAAAGAAATATTAAGAGAACTTTACCCCAAAATATTAGATTACTTTAAAGAAATTGGATTTAAAATAATTTGTGTTCAAAAAGACAATGATGATTTTAAAATTAGTCAAGATATAATTAATAATTATTATCGTATAAAAACACTTTTATTACAAAAAGCATCTAAACTTGAATTAAATGAGGAAGTGCATAAGCCGCTTCAGAACTTACTTCAACAAGAGAACTAAGTACTAATATTGCACCTAATTTTTTTTCATGAATATCAATTCCATTAGAAATCATTTTTTCAAAAATATCAAGCAATACAAGTTGTATTCTTTTAATTGATCGTTCACGTTTCATCATATTTGGTTGAATATTAAATATACTATTTTCACCAATTATATTTCGTTTTGCCAATGGAGTTAATTGACTTCGATAATTCCATATATCTTCAGCACAAATATATAACTTTATAAGTTGTTCTAAATTTAAATCCAAAAACCACTTATGTGATGTATAATTATCTAACATATTGATATTGTAAAATAAATCTTTTATTCTATTTTCCATTATTTCTTGTTCAGTTAATATTACTTCTTCTTTAATAATAATGTTCTCTTTTTCTAATTTCAATACATGTTTTTTTATTGTATTTTTTTGATCATCGCTAAAATCGACAAACGTATATGGACATTTTGGATAATTTGAATATATTAAATCATTTAAACTACGAATATCATAAGCAAAATATTTATTTTGATGTTTTAATCGATAAAAATAAGGATCTTCAATATCCATTTTTGATTCCATGCTTAAAACATCAATATGATTAAAACAATTATATTTTCTTTTTTTTAAAAACATACGAATACAACTTTGTAGTTTAATAATTTGATTTTCATAATTCAAATAAATTCGTTCTTTTTTTAAAAATTCTTTTAAACAGTCAATTAATTTGGATTTTGATTGTTTAGTATTTATAAAATTTTTTAAATAACATTGTTTAATTGATTGACGAATAGTATATACACAAATCGTTTTTTTTTCTTCTATATAATACATCAATTCATCTTTTGTTAAAATAATTTTTTCAGGTTCTTGTTTGGGTTCAATTATGCAATTACATTTTTTTTTAAAAATTTCTTCATAAAGAATTGGGTTATTTTTATGTCTTCCACAATAAATACTATTTATTTTTCGTTTTAAAGGACATTGTACTTCATTATCTTTTTTAGATTTAATTGAGGCACATAATTCATTATTTGGTTCCATCATACTATTTAATAACTAACAATATATATTTATATCCTTTTGAAAAAATGAATATTTTTTTTTAACAAATTTTTTTAAACAAAATAAAAAAATGAATTATTTTTTTTTAAAATAACATATTTAAAGAAGTACTAATAAAGTTATATATCGATTAAGAATGAGCACCACTAAAATGACTAAAGAAACTAAAAACACTAAAGAAACTAAGCAAAACACAGAAGTAATTAAGATTAAAGATTTAAGCAGCGACAATATTATTATCACGGAACCTAAATTAAACCCTAAGACAAATGCGTATCAAGCTGCTATTCTTAATGCGACCACTAAAAAACCATTATTGATTGAATTTGCACAAACTTCTGTCATATATGGTATTAATGATTATCAAGGAAATAAGAAATATTCAATTACAATTAAAAATTTGACAAATGTCGGAGATGCGAAAGAAGATGTTCAAAAATTGTTTGAGGTTTGTGGAGACATAAATGAAATGTGTATTCAATATATTTTGGATAACAAGAAGACAATTTTGAAACCAAAGGAAGCTTCAAAGCTTACACGTGATCTTGCTGAGAGCCCTGCTTTCTTTGGACCATGTATGACAAAAGATAATCGTGATGATGATCAAATTAAATTGAATATTATGTCTGATTATGATTCAGATAAACCTAATCTATTTGTTGTTCTTGAGAAGACAACTGATGATGGTAAAGGTAAAGTGAAAACAACCAAAGAAAGTATGAATTGGGATGACCATGATGATCCTTGGAAAAAGCTACAAGAGATTGTAAGACCAGGAATGCATATTCAAGGTGTTATTCAACCTCGTATTTACTTTGTCAATTCAAAGGTTGGTATTAATTTCAAGATTCATGCGCTTAAAGTGTCAAAATCATCAAAGAATGTGAATGATACAGAAGCCATTAATTTAGATATTGAGCAAGTTGGTTTTAGCGAACCAAAGATGAACAAAGATAACAAATGGAACTCTCTTGTTCTTAATACTAAGAACAATACCGTATTTGGAAAAATTATTGGTTCATTTCATCGTTGTATTTACGGTGTTTCTATGTATGAAAGCCAAGCTGGAACAGCTGATTATTCAATTTACATTAAAAAAGAAACAGACCTACCTCAAGAGCAACAAGGTGTTGATAATTTGTTTGAATTTTCGAGTGGATTAAATGAAAAAGGTATTGATTTTATCATGGAGCATAAAGATTCTCTTTTCAAGCCTAAAGAAGCAAAGAAAATGACACGTGAAATTGCTGAGTCTGCTTACTTTAATTCCATTATTGGTTCTGATAAAGAAGGTAATGAGCAAATTAAATTGAAGATTATGAAGACCATTGAAGGTGATCTACCTAATTTTACATTGACTGAGCAAATTATTGGTGATAAAGAAACAACAACCAATGAGATTGATTGGAGTTCATATGATGAGCCATGGGAAGAGCTACGTCGTCTTGTTCGTTCGGGAATGCATATTAAGCCAGTCATTCAACCTCGTATTTACATTGTGAATAGTAAGGTTGGTATTAGCTATCGCTTAACTGAATTGATTGTTCAAAAATCTCCACAGAAACGTTTTGACGCAAGTACTTATTCATTTGCTGGAGATGATGAAGAATATGAAAGTGCTGAAGAGCAAGAAGAAGTTGCTGAGGACAATGAATCTGCAGCTGTAAGTGAAGAAGTTGAAGAAGAAGATCCTGAAGCTTATGGCATTGATTCAGATGAAGAAGATGTTGATGAAGAGGCAGAAAGCGACGAAGATTAGATGAATTTTTAAAATAAATAAAAATAAAATAAAATAAAATAAATTTAATTTTTTTTATAAATATTACAAAATATTTATTATCAATAAATATGAGTAATACAAATAATTTGATTGAGTCAATTGAAATGGCAGAAAATAATCAATATTTTACAATTTTTTTTAAAGAAACCTTATACAGTGATGATGAACAATATAATTTTTTAAATATAAACAATTTAAAATTAAATATATATTATGGGAATGCTACTATAGATAAGTCAGAACCAGATTTAATTTTTAAAAATGATAATAGTTATGTTGTTTTATTTAATTACAATGGAATACCTAATGGTAATGAAGTTTTAGAGATTCAAATGAATAACATATATAATAAAGAAGGAATTACAATAGATAGAGACCAAAAAGGTAATTATATAAATCTTAATAAAATTAAAATAATTGAAAAAAAGAAACCGATTATGAAACAAGCAAAATCAAAAGTAAAAATAGAAAATACATTTAAAATTCAAAATAATACAAATAAAATTAAAAATGAAACATTAATACCAAATTACTATCAACCTTTTTATCAACAATCATTGTATAATTTAAAAGAAACTATTATTAACCCAAAAAATATATCAATCATAAAAGATTCTACACATTCTATTTCTAAGGATTATTCAATAAATGATTATCTAAGAGATTATGAACAAGAAAAATTAGAAAAAAAAAATAAATCATCAAATATAAAAGTGTTCAAAATGGGTACATGTTATGCCAATATGACTATTATTCAATCTAATCCAGGATTGGCTTATAAGTTAAATTTAATTAAATATCATGCTTATGTAGCCTCTTTATACCCTAAATTTTATGGAACAACACCTAAAAAATATCCACCAGAATATTATATGAGTTCATATGATAGAATATTAAAACCCACACAAGAAGTTAAACCATTAACATAATTTTTTTATCAAATTATTTATATAGTTATTTATAATATATAATTATAAATAACATGCATCCAGTGGGGGTTGAACCCACGACCTTCGGCTCATAAGACCAACGCTCTAACCAACTGAGCTATGGATGCATAAAAGAATATATTAATGTAATAATATTATTTTAAGTTCATTTTATTTAAATAAATAAATAAAAATAAATAAAAATAAATAAAAAAAATAAAAAATATGAAAGAACAAAAACATATACAAGATCCATGCATGTGTGTTTGTGCACCTTGTTTATGTGCTTTTACAACATTTGAATTTTCATTATCTTATTTATTTCGATGTCTGTGTTGTATTTTTCATGAAAAAGATAATAATGATAATCATTAAATTTACAATTATTTTTTTTTAAAAAATAACATCTTTTTCTGATGTTTTTATAATCGTCATTGGATATATAATTTTTGTATCTAATTCATCAATTTTAAGAAAAATATTAAATATTTCTGTATTTTTTTTATATTTATCAAATAAAATATAAAATTGTGATTGAGTATATTTAGTGTAAAATTTTCTTGATATTATATTTGTTATAAATTTTATTTTATTGTTCTTTTTTTCGTTATTATATGGAAATAAAATATTATTTGAATTATGAAATAAAAAAGTAATATGTGGAGAATAACTTACTTCAAAAGATAAATGAATTTTATAATTTTTGTTAGATTTTAAATTTAATTGAAACATTAAAAAGGGTTCGTGTAAATTTAATTTTATATATTTTTTTTCATATAAAAATATATGGTTTGGATTTAATATTACATTTTTATTTATTTTATTTTTATTTATGAATTTATCATAAATAATTTTTAATTCATTTTTATTTGGTATTTTACGCGTTGATTTAAATTTTCCAAGTTGATATTTTTTTTTTGATTTTTTATTTTCTTCTATCTTTTTTTCTATGAGTTCATCTATATTACTTTTAATTAATGAAGGATTTATGATGTCATTTATTTTTTTTAATCCCAGGCTTCCAATAATAAATGTAGTAGCCAAATTCATAATAATTGTTTTTTTTTATTTTTGCATATTTTCCAAAAAGTTGAAATTTTTTTAACCCTTTTTTTTTTTGCAAATTCAACTTTTTGC
>JGI10211J14876_10000550_pt1 | contig 16203 bp, 16 predicted proteins | sample Etolagsediment_FD_14876 | JGI IMG/M metagenome (IMG submission 14876)
CCTTGGGATGAGGGGACATGTAGTGCAGCTGCTTACGGAGGACATCTGGAGGTGTTGCAGTGGGCGAGGGAGCATGGGTGCCCTTGGGATGAGGGGACATGTAGGATGGCTGCTGATAGAGGACATTTGGAGGTGCTACAGTGGGCGAGGGAGCATGGCTGCCCTTGGACTAAGGGGACATGTACAGGGGCTGCTGGAGGAGGACATCTACATGTGCTGCAGTGGGCGAGAGAGCATGGCTGCCCTTGGAATGAGGAGACATGTACTATGGCCGCAGCAAGAGGACATCTGGAAGTGCTACAGTGGGCAAGGGAGCATGGCTGTCCTTGGGATGAGGGGATATGTTGGACGGCTGCTCAACGAGGACATCTGGAGGTGTTGCAGTGGGCGAGGGAGCATGGCAGCCCCTGGGATGAGGGGATATGTGGTATGGCCGCAGCAAGAGGACATCTGGAAGTGCTACAGTGGGCAAGGGAGCATGGCTACCATTTGGGCGAGGGGATATGTTGGGCGGCTGCTCAAGGAGGACATCTTGCGGTACTGCAGTGGGCGAAGGAACATGGCTGCCCTTGGGATGCGTGGACATGCAGGATGGCTGCTCAAGGAGGACATCTGGAGGTGTTGCAGTGGGCGAGGGAGCATGGCTGCCCATGGGATGAGAGGATATGTAGCGATGCTGCTGCAAATGGGCAACTTAGGGTGCTGCAGTGGGCTAGGGAGCATGGCTGTCCTTGGGATGAGTGGACATGTTGTAAGGCTGCTGAAGGAGGACATCTTGAGGTGTTGCAGTGGGCGAGGGAGCATGGATGTCCAGAGTATAAGTACAGTGTATATTAAAGTGTTTTGTTGTCTTTAACCACATAAGAGTACATGATACCCTAGCATCGTTTTCCTAATCCCCTCGGTCCGAGGTTTATGTGTTTGCCAACAAGCACATAGATATCACATATATATGTTATAGAGATGTATGCGTTTGCCAACAAGCACATAGATATCACATATATGTTATAGAGGTTTATGTGTTTGTCAACAAGCACATAGATATCACATATGTGTTACAGAGATGTATGTGTTTGCCAACAAGCACATAGATGTCACATATGTGTTACAGAGATGTATGTGTTTTCCAACAAGCACATAGATTTCAAATATGTGTTATAGAGATGTATGTGTTTGCCAACAAGCACATAGATATCACATATGTGTTATACAACACCGTATTTAAGAATCTTAAGTTATGACAATTATAAATTCCTTTTTAGGTGTTTTCATGTTTATAAACGGACACAACAATTTTTGGTAAGATATTCACTGAAAATGTTACCGTTATAATGTTGATACACCGTTCTCGTCATTCTGTCCACGATGAGTACGAACGATTTTCACCCATTCGGATCTTGCAAACGCTGCCCCATCGAAGTGGATGATCTTTCGGCTCGAGTTACAAAAAATGAAACACCCCGCCAACCACTGCCGGTTTTGCGTGAAGAAGCAGAACGTATGTTGAAGGAAGCGTTGGATATGTTTGAGGCTTGTGGACTTGACCATATAGGTTTTGATACTGACCAGTTTTCTAACGACCTCCCCGACGATGAGGGTGATGTGAATGAAGACATCAGCAGTATAGATGACACTCCTAATCCGCTCTTGTGTATCCTTTGTCATCAAAGGCCCCGCGACTGTATATACGAAGCATGCGGACATGTTATAACATGTTCGTTCTGTGCAACGGCGTGGACAAACGAATATCTCGATGACGATAGGTCAATAATACTCGAGTATAAATGTCCTGATTGTTCAGCCGTTAGCAGTAAACTCCGCAGAGTTTTCTTGTAATGATATCTTTCTATGCTTCTACGCTTTACTTCCCCGTAACGGGGTAGAACGGAGGAATTGAAGGGCGGGATAGTAAGAATGAGAAAAAGAGCTAAGGTGTTTCGGGAACGACCATCCTATCACCTTGTTGGAATTTGTCTATGCCGGAGAGACTAGGCTCGGCAGATTCTTCGTCCCCCGAATTGAAAGATTCGGATAAATCCTCAAACTCCTCACCACTGCTGAGGAATTCAGTAAGGCCGGATTCGTCCCAGACAAACTCGCCCTCTAAACTCTCCGATAGATCGTCTACTTGAGATTCCTCATCATCGCTTCCGTGGTAAGAAGTATCCGTAACAAAGTTATCCTCTAAGTCTTCTTGTAAGACGAGATTGGAACTGTAAATAGCTCGCTTGACTGCCTCTTCTCCATATTTCTCGAACATAGTCTCAGTTACTTCCCTTTCGGCGTTGAGTAAAGCATCACTACCATATTCCCTGTGCAAGTATTGCGACAGGAATCGGTTGTAATCGCTCAAAACAACAAAGTCATCTCTAAAAGAAGACATCTTCTTCATCCTTTGTGCGTCTCTCTTGCCCGGTGGCGGTCGCGGGGCTGGGGGGATAATAGGGGTTCTCCTTCTAGGTTCCAGTAGAGGCCATGAATAATCGCGATGCAAGTATGTCCATCGAAACGGTCCGCTTCTCTCTAAGACACCCGGAGGAGATGTTTCGGGGTCGGTATCGTCCAATCGTTCCAAAGACAATGAAATCTTTTCTCTTTGTGGCGAATCGCCATAAACACCATATTTCTGGTTGAGGATATCAAACAGATCGACCATATGTTTCTTCCTATCGGGGTCAATGACTCGGGATTTGTTTCGTATGAAGCGCTGGCATATGATGAAGACAACCAATGGAGACACGAATTGCGACTTGAAAACCCTCTTGTCGTTTCCTCGCCGAGGAACACCTCTGGTCCTAACCCAAATACAACCCGGGGGTTCGCCTTCGACGAATAGAGAGTAGGTAACACAAGAAAGCTTCCGAAGCTTGTCTAAACCTCGTCTCCAGTATCCGTTCTTTGTACCCATGCGTTTGTCCACCCACACAGCAAGACCGGCGAGCTCGAAATAAAGTTGTCCTTTGTAGATAAGCGCAAAGTTCACATCGCTGTCCCCGTAAAACTCGCTATAGTATAGAAAAACCTCTCTATGTTCTCGGTAGCTCAGAAACGGCTCTTCTTCCTGTCGTATATGACCTTCTTCGACATAACGCGTGTTTGGACAAAGACTAGGCACGCGCTCAATCAAGTTCTTCACCTTTCTCAGCACGTCTAGTTCAAACGCCCTCTCCGCGGCCCCGCACCTATACCCTGGGTGAAAACTGTCTCGTAAAAGTGCGTCGAGTCCTTCTGAATCCGTATCAAGCCACGCTAGGTCGGAACACACACGCGCAACCGAGTCCATGCCACCGTGATAGAGGAAAGCGGTTAACGGCAACGGGATTCTAACGGAAACAAAAAAATCGGTTCGGGAAATCGCAAATTCCCGATGCTACAAGGCGTTACGTAGCATATGTAACATCATATTAAATACTTCCTTAATTATGACAAAACTATATTTCTTTTTGGGTGTTTTCTTATATAAACGGGCATAACAATTTTTTGGTAAGACTTTCAGTGAAAGTCTTTCCGTTGTTGCGCAAACGCATTGACACGATCACACTGACTCGATGGCTCGCTGTTTACCTTTTTTACCCCGCTCCTTGGGTATTCCTTATCACAAGAGAGAATTCGAACACGTTGACTATGAAGATGGAACAACTGGTTATATCGAGAACGCATGGGAGAAGAGAAGCAAACACGCCTATCCACGTATCATTCATATCCCTGTCGATGAGGACGTGCTGCAGAACAGAATACCTTCTCTGCTGAGTCTTGCACAGGATGAATGCGTGCATTTGTTGACAAGCTTCACTAAGCAGCATCGCGCGGGCTTCTGTGATACTGCGCGCAAGCGTAGAAAGGAGATACTCGATGAAGAGGAGAGACGCCATTTCCAGAGACACGTGAGTGCTATGTTTAGAGCATTACGCGGTGAACGACCTGGAGACGTTTTCCTTCAGTGGAGGATGTACAGAGGTATCATGCCCGACTTCATTCGAGACCTGGAACTGTCCATGAAACAGCAACCCCCTAAGTACCTCAGGGCGCATGAGGTGAGAAGCAATTGTTGTGATCGCGAGGAACACAACAGCTACCCCCTGTATACTCCCACGAAACCCGTGTAGCCTCTATATAAAGACGTTTGACAACCAACACATAGATGTCTTGTCCATCATATAGAGATGTATGTGTTTGGCTACCAACACATAGATCTCTTGTCCATCATATAGAGATGTATGTGTTTGGCAACCAACACATAGATGTCTTGTCCATCACATAGAGATGTATGTGTTTGGCAACCAACACATAGATGTCTTGTCCATCATATAGAGATGTATGTGTTTGGCAACCAACACATAGATGTCTTGTCCACCACATAGAGATGTATGTGTTTGGCTACCAACGCATAGATGTCTTGTCCACCACATAGAGATGTATGTGTTTGGCAACCAACACATAGATATGATATTGATGTTTCCCATAATATTATTTCTATGAACATTAATTTTTTTTATAACCGAATGTTACATACTTCATATTTAACGTTGAGTACGTTAAGGGTGATGAGTTTATGGACATCATAACCGGTGTTTATTATACAAGACTATCAATAAGCCCAAATGTCAAAATGGTAATGATGTCTAAAAACTCATCACCCCTTTCGTACTCGACGTTGACTATTTTTGCCAACGTCCAAGTGGTGTCCTCCCACTGTTCGTGGTTGGACATTTGATGTATGGACTCCCATATATCTTCTATACAATAATAAGTTTTTTTTCTTCTTCTTTTTCTCATGTTTCTCAGGAGGTCATCCAACAATTTTTCTTCGTGTGTATGTTGGAATCGATATCTTTCTATATCTTCGGAAATCATGACAGAAACCCCGCCTTTATCGGGGTCAACAAAAGACATGGCAACGTGCCTGATGTCTTTTATCATTTGGTTTTTGGAGACCGTCGAAGTCCTCCTTGAATACTCCCCCGGCCAAGGTCGTTTGAACCAGCCCATTCTTCTCATAAGATTATAAAATTCATCGTAGAATGAATAATGTTTCGGACGTCGAAATGAAACATGCGCGAGAAAGAAGGGCATTTCGAAATAATGATGGTCTCAACTTTCCCAACGTCGTGTCACGCGTAGCGAAATGTAACATTTTGACAACCAACAAATAGATGTCGTGTCCATCACATAGAGATGTATGTGTTTGGCAACCAGCACATAGATATGATATGGATGTTTCCCATAATTTATTTGTATTAGCATTAATTTTTTTATAACCGAATGTTACATATTTCATACTTAACGCTGAGTACTAAAAGGGCGACAACTAGGACGACATCATAACCATCTTAGCATTATAGTTATGGAAATCATAACCGGTGTTTATTATACAAGACTATCAATAACTGGTTCTGTTTATTGTTTGTCCTTGGCGAGGGCGCATAGGCTTGAGGCAACGCTGTCTAGTATGATAAACGAGGATGTTTTGCATGGCTTCTTGATTTCGGTTTTTCGTACAGATGTTTCCTCTTCACGGGTACGTTTCTGTTTGGCCAATCCCACGGCTTGGGATAGAGCAGGTCCTACGGGGACAAACATTTGCACTTTGGGCCATTCCAGACGTATTCGAACCACTGCTGTCTTGTCAGACATCTCGCCCAGTTCCATCCTGATGGCGACCTCTTTCTGACCGGGCAAAAAGTGCTGATTGATGAAAAAGTACAGGTGTGATGTCTGCAAGATGTGCGAAAATCCTATGCGAATCCAGGCTTCTTTGATCTCGGAAGTGGGGGAAGAGTCTCGACCCCGTTTGGGCCAGCGCACCCCTACGGCTCCGCAAAACCGACTAAATGTTTCCTTAGTGAGACCTAGCCAATTGGCGATTTCCCAAGAACGAAAGACCATCAAAGGAGCGAGCTCGATGTAGACGTTTTCCACCGATTGGCCTAACACTCCCCATCCGGGGGATGAATCGGGCACATTGAGCTCGATGGATACGTTGACCTTTTGCGGGGAAGACATGGTAAAAGTGAGGTGAGGGACGTGGAGAGGGAGGTGAATGTTCTTTCACACATGAAACGGGCACGGTGGGTATTCGTAACAATTCCCCGAAAAAGAAACAGACAGTAAAATTTATTTTGTTCTTCTTTTCTTCTTTTGTCGATTACTTAATTCTACCACCGCATCTGCGTTTTTTAACTTCAGAAACGTATCCAATATATCAACCACCAGTCCCAGTTCGTAATTGCAAACAACAATATGTGTCTTTGATGGCAGATCATCATGATCACTCGGAAAGATTTCGCCACCCGCTAAATATAGCCAATTCGAGTTTGGATAAGCAGCCTCCATCACCGCCATTTCCCATTTTGCAAGAGCTTTTGATATGCCTCCGGCCTGATACCATGCTTTCGTGTAAGGTTTTGGACCATAAATTGACTTTCGAGCTTCGATCTCTAATAGCCATTCCGTTTCCAGATCTACAACCTTTCCGTCTACCGTTTTTGTTTGTCCATAAAACCCGATCAATGGATGGCTTTTGACTTCAAACTTTTCCTCAATCAGTCTCGTGGTTTCCTCGCACATGTGAGGCTCGCTCGCTTCAATTTTCTTCTCTATTTTTTTCCACCAAGTTCCCGTACGATCAAATTTCCAAGGCTCCAATTTTTCTTTCAAGAAAGAGGCTTTGGAGTATTGAATGCGACGACCATCCATGATTTTTCTAAGTTCGTCATCTAAGATCGTTTCAATATCAGACTGCTTAATGATTGGCAATAGATAATCCCAGCACTTTTCCCAATCAAAGATCCCAAGTCCACTTTCATTCTGAGTTCCCTCGACAACGTGAAATGGATGACCGATTTTCCACCTGTTTCGAATCCTTGCGCTTCGTCGTCGTGCTCTCATTACAAACCGATTTGATTCCTCAAGAAAAAAAAATGGAGAAAGGTCTCTATAGCTTTTCCTATACCGTGTCAACGTAATCCTTTAGAAAGATCTCCGACTTTGTGTTTTTCCCCGAAGAGAAAGGGCGACCGCGCAGTAATGGTATAGAATGAGTAGAAACAATATATCAGCGTAATACCGGTAACCTTTTCAGTAAATGTCTTACCAAAAAAAGTTTTGTCTGTATCCATAAAATTCACTGAAAAGGTTATCGTTATAACCTTGACAAAGAGTATCTTATTGTCACAAGAAAAATAGTTACGAGGAAAAAATAGGCGGTTTATATATGTACCTCTCAGCATTTTTCTTCTTTATACTTAAACAATTTACCTTGAGATGAAAGCAAGAAGTTTCATTGGAGACAGGGATACACCTGGAAACAATGACGACTATGATCCATGGAGAAAAGATAGAACCGTTATACTTGGAATCCATGGTTATTTAGATTTAAAAATGGATACAGAAGAACCATTACATTTTACAGATAGTGTTACGTTTAAAATAGACGAAGCGACTAAAAGGAAATATACAGACTTTGATTTATCTGTGAAAATTCCTGACTATGAAGACATTGATCTACAATCTATATCGGTTGGGAGCAAAGATATAGTGTTTAATATTTTACGAGACTATATATATAAATACGGTATGGATAAAGCGGTCACTGTAGAATTGACATTAAGTTATAAAAAACCGTATGACGACAGAAAGGAATACAGCAGACCAATTACAATTCATCCCTCGGATCAACAACCTATCTTTACTAAGATTATTTAAAATAAACTCGTTATATTGTTTCCTATCCCTTTTTCCGCGTTCCATTCTTCTGTGGAAACACCCTTTCCACTAACCTTCCCAGTTGCGGGATCCCGTCTCTGGAGTCTACGAAGAGCATTCCTTTTCTTTATCTCTTGTTTTGGGGTCAGCGCGTCGTCATAGGACTGATGGTAATCCGTCAGCATCTTCTTCATTGTTTCGACATTTCCCGGCAAATAAATCTTCCCCTTCTTCTTTATGGCGTTTTCTACGAAATCAATTCCATTGTCAATATGGTTAACTAATAATATTTGAAATATTTCCGGGTTGTCGTATACAAATGCGTGTATCAGTAGTGTTTGTTCAGGGAATATTTCATCATCTCCTTCATCTGTTTCATAATCTTCATATTCACCACCCCTTTGCCTCATTTTCACATCCTCACTGGCTTGGGAAAATTTCTGTTTAAAACTTTCGATGTTTCCTTCCTCGATTGTTTTCAGTAAGGAACCGAATTGTCTTTCGTCGGCCGAGGCACGTCGTCTAAGTTCTTCCTCACGTAGTCTATGTTCTTCCTCTCTATTTGGATCTAGTTGATATGGGTAATACCGTAACCGCTGTCCGGGATGCCCTGTAGTATCTTTCGGTCCTATCGCTAAAGATGTACGGTAATCATCTGTTTTGAAACTTCTAACCGGTATTATTGGCTTCCGGTTCATTTTAAGAATTTCCTTCCGCTTCGAAACGGTGGTATGAAAGAATAAAGATGAACTGTTACAATTAAACTAAACTATTTTTTTTTATAATAAATAGTTTAGTTTTCTTTAAGAGAAATGATTCTTTGTGTATCCCACTTTGGTACTTATCGTAAGTGTTAGAAACTGAGCACGTTTTAGTATTGTATGTGGTAGATTTAAGGTTGAAAAAGGGCTATGACCAAATGCTTATTATAGACGAACTATTTTGGTCATGAAAAATTTTTTTCATCCTCCATTTTTGACAGTTGCACCGACATTCTCAAATCGCCTTTGGGTGAAAAGTTGCTACAAGTTGCTACATCTCAATATTTTTAAAAAAAATTCCAGTAATTTTTTGGACATCTCAAATTGTGACCAAGCCGCCTTTAACAATGAATGGGTTTGTTAAAGGCGGCGTTATCAATGGGTTGTGTTTGGGATATGGGGAGAAAGAAAGATATACCAAAGAGAATTAAACATGTTTGGGTTTGATTTTCTTCAATTTTTTTTTCTCCTTTTTCCAAAAACCGTCATTATCCATTACTACAGTCGGACGATCTAGCGACGAGAAAATGAGCGACGAGAAAAAACAAACGAACCTGACCGAAAAACAAAAGATTTCGAGATCGAGGGCAGAAAAGACACGCAGGGTTAACAAAAGTCGTGTTGGTAAAGACATATCACTTCGGCAGCCCGCGTCAAGAATCAAGTGGGTGGCTAATCGTGTGGTTTTACAAACGAAAGAAATCCGTGATGCCTTGAAATCTGACGACGGCGAAGTAGCGAAATTAAGGTAATTATCGACATGTTCTTTCCGACGTTTTTTTCTGGTGAAATTCTTTGGTAACATTTTTTTTCCGGGATTCCGGTAAAGGTTCGAGAAGGGCGAAAACGATTCTGGAATCGTCGGGTCAACGAATTATTACATTTGCGAATATCAAAGGAATCTTTTGCAACGCGTTGCAGAGAAAATGATAATTTTCGCGAAAACTAGTAAGCGCGACAACGGCCGCCGAAAAAGTACTCGTGCCAGAGTTACCGGAGAGATGATCATTGCCACTGCTTGTTCTGATATGCCTAAGATATTGGCTAAGAACGCTAAGGAGATTTATTCTGACGCTTGCAAGGAAATCCAAACTATTGCCGCCACAAAAGCAGATAAGGACGAAGACCAAGATGAAGACGAAAGCGGCAGGCCAAAAATGCGATCACTCTCACTCGCGACAGCGCCGGTTAATCGTCTATTCTCTGCAGTACTCGGTTCTTTCACAAAAGACGCTTACGCACCATTAGCCATACTTGCTGCTACCGAAGCCTGGCTCAGAAGGTTATTCGAAATGTCGTTAAAGTTCATGCTTGGTCTTTGGGATGTCGGAATCTTTGACCAAGACACCGTTTTACGCGGAAAGGGCAAACAAACCCTCCAAACTCGCCACATATACACCACTATGAACTACGATCGCCATCCTTTCTCTGAAATTGCTGGCGTGGCGACTATTTTCGCTAGTCAAACTCATGGACTTCGTTATATTCCGACCGAATATCTTTCTGCTAAATCCATGAAACGTAACAGACCATCTCTGTCTTGGAACGATGACATTATTGCCTCTGCATCCAAAAAAAGAGCAATCGATACTGAGAAAGAGGGACACTCTGTATCTTCTCGCGCTATAGAATCCCATTAATTAAATGTGGATATGTGCTATGCTTTAAAATAAAATCGATTTGGGAAGGGAATTTGGGAAAAAAATTTTGGGGAATGCATGAAGTGCATTTAGACGACGTTACTACCATACCACAGGTTCAAAATAACTGGGAAGAACCAGAAACTGATTCGTTTACTGTTTTTCCAAATTCATTTGCTTTCTTTCAACATTCCAAAATTGTCGATAATTGTTCGATAGTGTTTGCGGCATTTATAGAACAATATGAATTCGCGGCTAAATATATTGGATGTGTTGTAGAAGAAAATTTAATCTATATAACTGTATTTTTCATGGCCGCATTCGTATGGATATCCATAGATGCATTTTTAATCAGTTGTGTGAAAATACTAGTTGTTATCGCAGCGGTAGGTTTGATCAAATTCTCCATAACATCATTACTTTCTCTATTAAATACTATCTTGAGACACTTGGAAATTTTTTAAAAAAAAAATAAACCAATTGTAGTAGAGTAAACGTTTGCAGTGTTTATAAATGAAAAGCATGTATGCATGAAAACAGCTTTTCTGAATGTTTTTCCCCGAAAGCAAAACAAAGCATCAACGTACGACGGGTATATAATGGAGTCAGAATCGAAGAGACGAAAACGAAAACGAAAAATTGCATCGGAAAAAATATCAGAAAATATCCCAACGGATGAATTAACTAGAGCATTATGCTTTCATTGTCGGTTAGCTAGAATATCTCTTGCCATTCAATGTGCAAACATTCTACTTAAACGTAACGAACTCAAGAAAATATTTATTTCATTGATAACGCTGAGTTTTACTCATATTGGTCTTTTGAACATCTCATTACCGCGTATATTAACGAAACTGATGTACCAGGCTTACTCAGCCTGGCACGAATCCAATTTTAAAAAGGCAAAAACATATACACATACTGCGGTATATCTAGTTTTAAAAACTAAGAAGAATAGGATGGTGCAATATTACGAAAAAGCATATCTTATGGGTTCCAAAGGTCGTTTACAAGAAAGAGATTGGGATTGTAAACTGACCGCAATTGGAAACAAAACTAGTACATGCATTCGTGCATTACGAGACGGTTATTCTAAATCTGTGAAAAAGGTTTCCGCATTGTATGTCAATGCGTTGGTTTACGGAAACGAACAAGACGGCGGTCGAGCTTTAGATTTACTCGTCGGATTTGGATTTTCTATATTAGCCCTAGATATCGTAATAGCTATCACTGAACATGTGAAATTTTTAAAACGGTACCAACCTATTGTGGAAGGGTATGTAATCCCATTCATGTTACTCAATGGCATCATTGATTACGACGAGTTACTTAATAATGGGAAATCGTTTGAATTATGTGAGAAAGGTTTATTACCTTGTCACGATAGACACGGAACGTGCAAAAACACGTTAGGTAATAGATTTACGACAACAAAACACCCGACGCTTATTGTAGAAACAACACCATTATGGCAAGCCACATTGTTGTTGTGCAGACGATCTGAAATAATGCAGTTTGAGGACGAAAAAATGGATGTCATCTTTGAATTTGTCGAAAATAGTTTCAGTGAAATACCCAGTAATGATCCTGAAACACTCCATCATCTACAATGTCTCGTGCCTGACGATTGCCGAGATGCACTCACGGAAGCGGGGAAAAAGGCAGGGAGGGGTGGTGTTCACTTGTATTATATAGAAGAAAAACTGAACGACAAGGCTTTTGTATACGGTGCTTACGGACAAGAACTAGAAACTGCATACCGTTCGGAAGAGAGTATTTTTGGCGCTTTGGAATCATTGGACAGTGCAATACGCGAAAGAAAAGGATATGAGCAAGGATATGAAGAAAACGTTTCTGAAAGAATCTATAGTTGCAACACAGATTTTGCGTAACGAATTTCGTTTTCGAGTATGTTATACCCAGCATCGGTAAAACGAACAACGTCTTTCCAATATGTATAACTACCATGAACCCACAAGTAGTGGTTGTGGTGTACTAAACGAACCACAACATCTATAAGATCGTCACTAATACGGTTGTAACCCCATTCGTCAATTGCTGAAAGTGAAAGAGAACGCGGAGATCCACTGCTACTATATAGTCCGTTTGAAGAAACCTTTCTTTTCTTACGCCCGGGTTTCTTTCTACGATGAACGCTCTCTCTTTTCTTCAATTCGTCTATATCAAATACGAACTCAAATAAATTATTTTCGTTAACCATCGGGAATTCGCCAATGCAGACATTTCGAAGACGTCTTACCGCGTCTAAGTAAGTAGTCCTTAATTCGGCTAAACTTTCTTCTCTCTTTTTGACTTTCCGAAGACCATTCATAAGAACAAAAATGCGTTGTTCATACTTATTGAAAGTCGATTGCTGAGTTTCGTCCGAACAGAGTTTTTTGATTGTGTTAATAGGCTTATAAATAAGCTCCCGTCGGAAACGCCGCAACTCGGTAATCTTAGCTACATTGTCCCGGTTGTAGTTGTCAAACGTATTGAACGCAGATCGGAATTTCCGATCCGCAAATATGGTTCGGGGGCCGTTAAAAAGACATGAAACATCTCTCACTGCAACCGTGTCTTTCAACTTGAGGCTATATAGAAGGCATAAGAAATTCCGTATTTGTTCTTCGTCGATGTATAGCAGTGGCGTATTCAGTACAATTCCATTCTGATATTGTGTCGGACGATCTATCAATTTGATACCTTTGTCCAAAAACATATAACCTCCCATACCAATGACATTCATAATGTCGCGCGTTTTACAATCTAGAACCGGTTGAACGAAATCGGTACCCGCAATGATCATCATTTGACTAAAAATTTGAAATGGATGTCGCGCACCCGGCATAATGTCTTCTTCAAATACATTCCTCAATCTTTTCCAGACCAACGTCAAATCGAAAACTTGCCATAATAAGTTCTCTTTTCCTAGTGTGTAGCCTTTAAATAATTCCGAATATTCCGAATCGCGCATTGAAAGATATTCTTCAATATCCATCGGCGAGCGGTCCGAATTTTCGGAAATCCGGACGGAGGATGGGAAAATGAAATTACATATGTCATCATAAATAGGAGAACACACGTAAGGATTTGCGGGTGGTGTCAAATCCACCAATAATCTGAAATCAATATTTTTCTCGTCGCCATCGTAAATTATATCCAACGCTTCTAATAACATCGGAATTGCATCGGTGTCTACGGTAGTGATAAATATTGTAGGAACCTCGTCAGAAGTACCAGGATTATCTCTTAATTCGGCAACCATTCTTCGCATCCAAGAAACCAACTTGTGATCCGCTTCGCCTAGGACAGTACGCCACGTGTGTGGAAGAAGATGGATTCCTTGTCTTGTTAATGAAACCATCGCAGTATGGTGCCCAGTGTTTTCTTTCGCAACATAATATTTCCGCATAAACGTATCCGAAATTTCCACCGGTTTTTCAGACGATTTATATGCACCTTCAACTTGATGTTCTTCATATTCACCGCTTAATAAATTATCGCCAAGCCTGGTTGGGGAAATTGCAGCAGCATTGAGTCTTGGCGTAAAAGGCAACCCATCCAAAATCATCCGCTGATGGTCATAAAGAAATGGCGTCTCTTCGGTGCCTATCACATTCATAGTATGATCGTTGTGTGCATCCATCATTAAAACGTAAAGATGAAACGCCACGTCACGTTTCAAAGTTCGAGTAGCAAGTGCTTTCTTCACATACCACGGAAAAAAATCCTTAAGTTCGTTAGGTAACTTCACTTTTCCGGAGGTTCTCTTTTTAAGTTTGGCAGTAGGATTGGTCGATGATTTTCTAGCATTGTTTTCGCGTTGTTCCGATAAATATTTTTCCTGCAACTCTGAAAACAACTTTTCAACCTTTTCGAACCCACTCGAAGAATATTTGGAAATGGCAAAACTCAAAAACGCGTCGTCTCCTAGCATTTCGAGTTCTTCGTCTGTAAACGGCGATGAAGATGCGTCTCTCGATTTTTGCGTAGGTTTCTTTGCTAAAGAAACTTTTGAAAAATCATCAGAAGTCACGATAATGATTTCCGAATTTCGATGCTTCTCAACCAACCCTCTATAATAAATATCTGCCGATTTCCTCATATCGTTATACGACTTATTCCCATTTGCATTTCGGTATAGCGCAACACTGCCGTCTTCAATGACAAATCTAGCTTTCCGTGCCTCAATAATCGCATCCTTCAATGGTAAAATAACATCCATCCCCGTCAACAATAACAACCAGTCCTTGACCCACGTGCTCTCTTTAAGACCCATCGCGCTACCCTAAAAAATGAATGACTTTCAAATCCAACTCATTCATTTAAAGGCAGCGTAATCAACATATCGGGCAAAAAATATAACCCTAAAAATCGCAGATAGAATAGGCTCAGGAAACCAACTTCCAGTTGCATGTCATCGTTGTGCACAGGCTCACGTGTCATTCGGTGAATTTTGCTCATTATTTTTACATAATAATCATTGTTTATTTTACGTGTCATGACCCACAAATATGAATTGAATTAACCCAACAATCATAAACGTTGCCCCCAGTACTCTCGCGAACATCAATTTCAAAACCAAGTTGTTAATAATGAACGCTGCGTGTTCTTTTCCATATAATAAAAGCATCATTCCAAATGTAATGGTGACGAACGCTTGTATAGTCCTCGTCGCTGTTATCATTTGCTTCGATGTGCCGTAAATAGTTCCGGACATAGCACGAATAATCTATTTCGTTGGTTTATGAGATTCCTCACCGTCGAAACAGGGATAAAAAGCTCATCATCAAATTCTTCGTCAATGGTCCCTAATTTGTTCATGAAACCAACCACTATTTCGTCTATGGCATTGACATAGCGGTCTAATACGCTTTGAATTAACAACAACGTTTGTGATCGGTGGTCAAATTCCGATATGATTAGTGATATAGTATCAACAAAGGCTTGTGTCTTGGTGTGACCTCGCTGAAAATGTACACGTTTTTCTGACGCCTCGTCACTCTTTAAAGTCGGTGACAACCCAACATAAGGCGTTCGTGCAACGCCAATTTCCCTCAATCCATTTTCTTGACCTACTACAATTTCATCACTAACACGTCGAGCTTTGTCGCCTTCAGAAAAAAAACAACGATTGTCTAGAAACGATCGTAGATTTAAAATAATGTCAATAGGTGGTTCGGGCGCTGTTCTACCCGTTTCATAAACTTGAAATACTTTGTCGTCAACATAGTCCGTCCATTTTCTCAAAATATTAATAAACATGAGATGAGAAGATATTTGCGTTTTGGTAAGTAGATATGCTTCGTATTCGGAAAGCGACGCAAGAACATGGGTTTGTTTTGTTTTCGTGTTTTCAATAAATCGCATGACTTCGTTGTGTGAGGTAAAATGAATTGGAATTTGAACGGTGGGGGGTTCTAGCCGCTTTGAATCATCAGCTTCTTTCCCCTTTCCCCCGTTTCCTCTTTGTTCTTCGTTTTCTTCTTCGCTCTTATCGATTTCTATATCGTCGGTTCCGTGGGTTACCTTATGTATTTCTTTTTCAATATCGTCCGTATCACTTTCCATTCGCGCATGTCGAATGAATAACTCGTTCATATAATTCAATCGATTCATATAAACCCCTTGAATCAAAACATCGGGTGCTCCACGTGGGAGGTGTTGTTCGTCTCGAAAAGGTGTAGCAGTAAGTCTGGTTTGAATTTTACTCGCCTGGGGATTGAGAGCACTCCATATAGCAGCACCCTCGTCACATAATTTGCGCGACGACCGCACCGCATCTAGGGCAATTAAAAATTTATGGAAAGGCGAACCCGTTTCAACATAAAGGTTCTCCTGTGAATTTCGACCGCGAGTCCACGTCACACCTGCTTCCATTTGACATGTTTCCACAACAGGTGATAGATTTGCCAATCGAAGGTTCCCATGTGATAATGTAGGTGTTTCTTTAAAACTCGTTTCATCACTTTCGCTATCAGACATAGCAGAATATACCATACCAGATAATTTTGCCATAAAGGTGTCCATTTTCCCTTTTCCCTTTCCCCCTTTTTCCTTTTTTTTTCCTTTTTTTTTAAAAAAAAAAGAAATGA
>JGI10211J14876_10000551_pt1 | contig 16159 bp, 11 predicted proteins | sample Etolagsediment_FD_14876 | JGI IMG/M metagenome (IMG submission 14876)
ATGAATCAATTCCGTCCAATTAATAAAGAAATTTCATATGAATCATTTTGTGAATTATATGATAAAATATTTTTAAGTAGTGAAATATATGTTGCAAGATTAAATGGTAATATAATCGGAAGTATTAAAGTTTTTTATGAACAAAAATTTATAAATAATTGTGCTTTATATGCTCATGTTGAAGATGTTATTGTTGATGAAAAGTATCGTCATCTAAAAATTGGAAGTCAATTATTAGATTATGTTAAAAAAAAAGCAATAGAAAAAGATTGTTTTAAATGTACATTAGTTTGTAGTGAAGAAGTTTCAAAATTTTATGTAAATAATCAATTTGAAAAAAGAGGTATTAATATGTCTTTTTTAATAAAAAAATAACTGTTGCATATATATATATATATATAATGTTAAATTTAGTGCCTACAGCATATATGAGTAAATTATTAAATAAAAATAATACAGGATTAGGTAATGTTCTATATCAAATAAGTACAATTTATAGTATTTGTAAAAAATATAATATACAATTTAATGCTTATTATATTAATAAATATATAGAAAAATTAAAAGATTTTGGTTTTAATCATCATCTAAAAATATTTCGTAAAATAGATTTTTCAATACAACAAGAAAAAACAGATATTGAATTAATAGCATCAGATAGTCATATTTATTCAGAAAAATTTATTCAAGATATTATAAAAAATAAAGATAAGAATATTTTAATTAAAGACTCTTATTTACAATCTTTAAAATACTATGTTGAATATGAAAAAGAAATTCAAAAACTATTTGAACCTGATGAAGAATTTAAACAATTAATTAAAAAAAAATATCCAAAAATATTTGATAATACACAATCTAATATTTGTATTCAAATGAGATTAAATTGGGGATGTGGAATTAAATTAAATCCTCAATTTATTTTAAAATGTATTGAATATTTGAAAAATAATAATTTTATCAACAATAACATAAATTTATGGATTTTTTCAGATAATATACCTGATGCCAAAAAAATACTATCATCTATTAATAATTATAACATAATTTTTGTGAACGATAATCAATACGATTATGAAGATTTATGGATGATGAGTTTAATTAATAACCATATTGTATCTTTTTCAACATTTTCATGGTGGGGTGCTTTTTTAAATCAAAATGAAAATAAAAAAATTATTTATTCCTATGATTTTTGTGATTATTTTTGTAAAAAAGTATTAAATAAAAAATATAGCCCTGAAAGTATTCAAGAAAATATATATCCTAAAAATTGGATATGTTTAAGAGAAAAATATGTTGTTAAATAGATTTTACATATAAATTATATTATGATTATCTATTTTTTTATGAATATAATTTCTTATAAAATTTTTTAAGGTTTTAAGATTAGGCCATATAAATATTCCCTTATTTATAAATTTAAATAAGTTTTTATAATAGTTTTCTCTTACTTCTTCATTAACTTCATTAAAACAATAGCAACTAAATAAATATGAATTATTAGAAAATTTATAGTTTTGATAAGAATTATATTCTAAAAATATACATTTTGAATTATCAAATAAAGAAACATATTTTTCTTGAAATTTAATCATATTATCTAAATCAATTAAAATATAATTATTTATTTTTATATTTAAAATTTTAAATAATTCTAATAAAATTATACATTGTCCTCCATAACCACCACCAATTTCAATAAAATCAAAATTTTCTATTTTATTATCAATAATATATTTTATATTTAATAATCCAAAATAGATATATTTAATCGTATTTGAATTACATAATGGAATATCATTATGAATGAATTCTTTCTTAGGATTTCCTATATTATCATTTAAATTTATTAGATTAATAATTTCTTCATCATTAATTAAATTAAATTCTTTAATTTGTTTATACCATTTTTTGCTTGCATTTAACATACCTAAATTATTATGCTCAATAGCATAATTTAAATCAGCATGTTGTTTAAAATTATTAATATCACAGTTGTAAAAATAATTATTTATTTTTAAATAACCTTGTCCGCTTATTCCAGATTTTTTATTATCAAGTTCCATTTATATATATATATATATAATTTAATTTTATTATTTATATTTTATTAAGAAAGAATTTAATTCTTCATTAGAATAAAAATAATTCATATAATTAATATTTAATATTAATTCATATTCTTTTTCTGAATATTTATAATTTTGTTTAAAATATTTATATATATAATTATATTTTTTTTCACTAGAATTATTATTATTTGGTAAATTTATATTAAAATTTAAAACTTTATTAAATATTTGTGTCCATTTATTAATATCTTCGTATCTTAAAAATAAAAATGTAGTATTATTATTTTCAATTAAGTTATAACAATCTTCTTTATTAAATTCTTTATCAAATATATTTAAATTAAATTGTGAATTAAAATTATCATACCAAGGTCCTGTTTTTATTTTTAAATCATATAGATTTTTTTTTCTAAAAAAATCAAATATATCATTAAAATCAGATATTGACATATTATCTGGTATTTTCCCATTTTTATAATTCCAAAAATAATGATTTTTTCCAAAAGCATTTTCTAAAAACAAACTAATTTGTCTATCAAATAAATTTCTTACAATATTAATAATTAAACATTTTTTATTTTTATCTTTTATATTTTTTTGATAAGTATCATTAAAACTATGACAAAATATTACATTTTTATGATTTTTTTTTAAATGATTAAAAAGAGATGTCGAACCTACTTTTCCAAATTGATATATATATAATCAAAATTCATTATTTATATTTATTATTAATATTTTATTTTTTCAAAAATATTATATTTTTTATTAAAACATACAATATTTGCCATTATCATTTTTTCTTTAAAATCAGTAATTAATTGTAATTTCTCATTTGATAAATAATAAAAATTTTCAAAGCCATATTTTCTTAAGTAATCAGTGACTGTTTTTAAACTATCTTTAATGACTTCCTGAATACATCCATATTCAAATTGAATTATTTTAATATTATATAATGTTTCGCCAAATCCTTGAAGTACATTATACTCAAATCCTTCTGTATCTATTTTTAAAAAATCAATTTCTTTTATATTTTTTTCTTCTAAGTAACTAGAACCAGTTTTTACTTGAAATTCTTTAATACCTTGATCTTGATACATATTTTTTTTTCTATCAATAAAGGACTGACATTTTGCATAATAAATTAATGTATTATTTTCATTCGATAATCCAAAATTATTAAAATATGAACTTTTATTATTATTTTTAATTTTTTTAATTTTATTAATAAAATTAATTTCAGGATCAAAATAATGTACATTACCATTAAATTTTAGAAAAATAGAGTCTGTACGGCATCCTACATCAAAAATTACATTAATATATGATTTTATTTTTTCATAAAATACTAATTCACCATTCTTTTCTGAATTACAATTATTAAACATTATATAAATTATATAAATATAAAAAAATATATATATAAACAATTAATGATTTATATATTTTATTTGAAAAACTTAATAAAATCACCACCCTCCATTAATTTTTTCCACCATATATTCTAAATCTTCTTGACTTAACCACCAACCCACTGGAATGCAAATTAATTCTTTTTCCAATTCTGAAATATTAGGTAATTCGCATTTAAATTCAGACACACAACTATTAATATCATTACGATTATGTACTTGGCTTGTAGCAATACCATATGTTTTCATTTTATCAATAAAATCACTCTTTCTTTTTACTTTCATTGTAAATAACCATGCAGCACTTACTCTATCCTCTTTATTTTCAAACAATTCTAAATCATCATGTTTTAAATGAGCATGTAAATATTGAAAATTATGTAGATTTTTCTCTAATAATTCATCAATATGAGGTAAATTATATAATCCAATGGTTGCGTTAATATCATTCATATGAAATTTATATCCCCATTCTGCAATATCATTTTCCATTCGAAAATCTTTACCTTTATAATTACGTTTATTTCTATCAATGCCAAACCATCTGATAAGTTTTCCACGTTCATATAATTTTTTATTAGGTAAAATAATTACTCCACCATCTCCACATGTAAGATGTTTAATTGCTTGGAGACTAAATACACAAATATTTCCATGATTACCTAATTTCCTTCCTTTATATTGTGCACCAAATGCATGAGCGCAATCTTCCACTATTCTAAAGCGGTAGCCATACTTAGAATAATGCTCTTCTTGAAGTTGTTTAAGTGCATCTAAATCAACGGGAGTTCCTCCCCAATGTACTAAATAAACAACTTTTGTATTTTTATTTAATTTTTCTTTTAAATCTTTCATACAAATATTTGCGTTAGAATTATCTGTATCAAGCCATTTTATTTTACAATTTTGAGATAATATTGCTGCATTTGTAGCGAAACAAGTAAGTGCCGGAGTTAAAACAACGTCTTCATCTAAATTAAAACCAGGCCATTCTTCTTCTACATCTTCATTTAATAATAATCGTAAAGCTAAAGTTAACCCAGAAGTAGCAGAATTTAATGTTAATAAATGTTCATTACCAAAATATTCACTTAATTTTTCTTCGAATTTTTCAACTTGTGGACCTTGTGTAATAAAACCAGACATTACTACTTCATTTAGGGGAGCAATTACATCTTCACTCATAAATACTTTGAACAATGATAGATTTTTTTCAGTCATATTATTTATAAAAATACTAATTACTTTTATAAATTTAAAAAAACGAATCATCTTTAAATTATTAAAAAATTCCTTGAGCATAGTCTTTCATATTATTTTGTTTTTTAAACCATTCATATTGTTTATTTACAATAGATTGATATTCTTCTTCTGATAGATGTAAATATTTTTCTAAAACTTTTTCATAATCATCAAGTTTAAAAAAAATTAAATTTTCTTTATAACCAATTAAATTTTTTTCAATAGATAAGTCTATATTTTCTGGATATTCTGAAATTAACAAGCATTTATTAGCAAGTAGATAAGAGTTTCTAAAATAATCAAATATTTTATTATGTTCATAAGAATAAATATTTAAAATAATTTTTGAATTAGATAATTCTAAATTCTGTTTTTCTAAATTTAAAGCTTGGTGTATTTTTTTTATATTAAACTTTTTTTCTATAATACTCAATACTTTTTTTCTTCTTTCTACTAATGATCCACAAAATAAAATATTATTTTTTCTTTTAGAATAAGGAATATATTTTTCTTTATAAATATTTTCTAAATATGGATTATATAATAAAGGTAAAAATTTTAAATTAATATTTTTATAATTGTTTTTTATATAATTAATATTCACAACATTATATTCTAATAAAAAAATATTATTTTTATTATTAATTAACTTGTATAAATCAATTATATTTTTAAATTTATAATTTTCAGTATTTATAATTAAAACTTTATATTTATTTTTTAAAATTTCATTTATAATATTTTTTGGGTTATATAAATCATAAGAAAAAACAATTAATATATCATTTTCTTTTATATCATTATAATTTTTAAATTGTATATTTAAATTTAATATATTTTCAATACAAAAGCGATAGTTTTTAAATGGTAAATAATTTTTACTAAAATTTGTGCATGATAACCAATAATACATAATATATACTAATTATTTTATTTTATTTTAATTAATTAATCTAAATTAATAAAAAAATATAGTAGTAAAAATATAAATATGAAATTAACAACTGTTCTAGGTTCTGTAAATAATAATCCAGAGTATTATAATTTTATTCCAAAGCAAATTAAATTTTGGAAAAAGTTTAATATTAATTTTATAGCAATATTTATTGGGAATGAATTACCAAAAGAATTAGAAAATTATAAAAAAAATATAATATTATGGACAAAAAATTCTAATTTAAATCCAGTTTTTATTGGACAAAATATTAGAATCTATTATCCGGCTTTGCTTAAACTTCCAGATAATGAAATGGTTATGATCACTGATATGGATATGCTTCCTATGAATAATAAATATTATACAGAAGATTTAGAAAAATATAATAAAAATGATTTTGTTTATTATAGAAATATTGATAGAAATCAAATATATATGTGTTATAATGCTGCTCATCCAGATGTATGGGCTTCAGTATTTAATATTAAAAATGAATTTGATATAGAAAAAAATTTAAATGAAAATTATAAAAGTAATTATGATGGAACTCCTGGAAAAACAGGTTGGTTCACAGATCAATTAATTATGTACGAAAAATTAATTAATTATCCAAACCTAAAAATTTTAAATAGACCAATTAAACGATTAGAAGTAGCTCATTATAAAGAAAAATTAAAGAAAAAAATTAATAACTTTTGTTCAAATTACGATGATTGTCATTTTCATAGAAGTTTCAATAAAAATAAAGAGTTAATTAAAAATGCTGAAATGCAACTTAATATAAAATAAAAATTTTTATTAATATATTTAATTTTATATTAATATATTTATTAATATATTAATATATTAAATAATAATGATACATTTAATAACTTATGGAAATTATAAATGTGAAAATACAAAAAAAAGATTAATAGATGAAGCTAAAAAATCAGGGTGGTTTAATACTATTACATCATATGGTCCAGAAGATTTAGATACTGATTTTAAAGAAAAATTTAAAGATATTTTAAAATTACCTAGAATTGCTGGGTACGGTATTTGGAGACCTTATATAATAAATAAAAAATTAAAAGAAATTAATAATGATGATATATTAATCTATTTAGATGCAGGATGTACAATAAATAATAAAGGTAAAAAAAGATTTTTTGAATATATAAAAATGTTAAACAATAATAATTGTATTATTTCATTTAATATGCCTGGTTTATTAGAAAAATATTATACTACAAAAGAAATATTTTCATATTTTAATATTAATATGGAAAATGAGATAGCTAATACTGGGCAAATATTAGATGGAATACTTATTATGAAAAAAAATAGTAAAATGATACAAATAAATAATATTTGGTTAAAAGTTGTATATGATAATCCATTATTATTTACAGATTATTATAATAAAAAGCAAGCGTCCTATTTTAAAGATAATCGACATGAACAAAGTATATTTAGTATAATAAGAAAAATGCATAATCCATTATTAATAAAAGATGAAACTTATTTTAAACTATTTGGAAATGAACAATCATTAAATTATCCTTTTTGGGCAACCCGTAAAAAATACTAAAAAAAATTGTTTATAAATATATATATTATGAAAAATATTCTACTAATGAGTATGTTTCCAAGATTTAATTATAAAAATAATAATATTAAAAATTCATTATTAAAAGATATTAATTTTAATTATATTGATGATAAAAATCACCCCAATATAGATATAATATTAGCTGGTTCATTTATTACTGAAAAAGATAGAGATTATATAATTTCAAAAAAATGTTATAAAATTTTATATATTACAGAACCAATACAACATCATTATAAAATTCCGTACTTATTATATTTAAAGAATGAATTTAATATGTGCTTTGGCTGTATTTATAATGATCCACAAAAAAATTATTATAAATTTCCTTTATATATCCAAATATCAAAGATAGATAAAGATTTATTTAATAATATTAATAATTTAAATAAAATTAAAATTCTTGATTTAAATAATAAAAAATTTTGTGCATTAATATGTCGTCATGACACGTGGAAAACTAGAACAAATATTTATAAAAATTTAAATACTATTGATCATATAGTTTGTCCTTCAAAATTATTTAATAATTATTCAAATGAAGAATTTAATAAAATTGGAAAATTAAGTTTTTTAAAAAATTATATATTTAATATTTGTCCTGAAAATACATATACTGATTTAAAAGGATATATTACAGAAAAGTTAATGGATGCTTGTAAAGCTGGATGTATTCCAATATATTTAGAAGATATAATGGATAATATTGATAAAAATATTTTTAATACTAAAAGAATTATTTTCTACAAAAATAATAAAGAATCAATAAATACTGTAAAAATATTTATAGAAAAATTATATAAAAATAAAAATGAATTATTAAAATTTTATAATCAGGATATATTTTTACCAGATGCTTTTAAAGAAATAGAAAATATGAAAAATAATTTGAATAATAGTTTTACACCTTTGCACATTTAAAACGCCCATTATAATGCCTTTCTTGATATTTTAGAAAATCAATATAAAGACATTTAGCACTTATTATATAAGCAATAACAATGAGAATAAATGAGGTTGCTTCACATCTAATTAGAGAGTCATAGCGTAATGTGTGAGATACAAAATCAAACAAATCACATTACAATGCTACTCATTTCGTCCTTCACCAGCATTTACTGGGAAAAGTTGGACTATCGTAAGGTGAAATTCCTTACTATTGATTTTACAGGAGGAGTAATCCTCCAACCTTTTTTCGTTACGACCCAAGCAATATAATCCCAAAAGCAAATGATTATGTGGTTTGCTGAAAACTTGGGCGTTTCAAATGAGAAAAGGTGTAAAAAAATTAATTAAAAAATATTTAAATAGATAAATCCCATGATTCTAATTCTTTTTCTTCTTCTTCATTCATTAAATCAGCATATTCTGTTAATTTTTTTATTAAAATATCTTTTATATCCTCTGGAAAATATACAAAACTTTTTTTATATATTTTATTAAATTTATTTGTTTTTAATTCTTTAAAGGGTTCATATAAATTTTTAATATATAATGGAGTATTATTTTTTTGTTGTGTTGTTTCTTTTAAAACATGAATAAAATAAAGTAAATTTTGTTTTAAATGATGGCTAATAAATTTTTCATCAAAAAGATTAAATTTAAAATTACATCCATGATAATTAAATTCTAAAATTTTTCTTAAACATTTTAAGCATTTATAGCAAGGATAACCTTTGTCTCTTTCACAAAATAATACGTCATTATGCAGATTATTCTTTACAATTATTTTAGAAGTGATTAATTCTGAACATCCTGCAGTTGGTGAAAATACATTCAATCCTATATGATTGTAAAAACGAATCCATTTATTTCTTCTTTTCTCATTAAATTGAGGAAAATATTTTTTACCATTCATTAAACAAGATGATCCTAATATTTCACCACAACATATATTTTTTATTGATAAATCACTAGTTAATAATAACGGAATTAAAAATATATTAGTAAAAGTAGTAAAACCACCAGGTTGGGTTAATTTTGTACAATTTGATTCTACAATATAACATTTATTATTTAAATTACGCATAACAAAATCTTTTAATACATTTTTAACTTCAATAGAATCTGTAACACTTGATGTATGTATTAAATCAAATTCTGGAAATAAACAAGCAATAGCACTAGAATCAACACCGCCACCATAAGCAACAACAGTTTTATTTCCAGAATTATATTTATTTAATTTAGCATTTATATTTTTTATTATAATAGATTTTACTGGTTTATATACACCATTAATTAAATCATGTTGTGCTAAAAGATCCATATTTAAACCATTCGCAAAATTTTGACTAACAGGTTCTGGCATAGTTGCTTCATATTTAATAAAAGGATAAAAAGCAGTTAAACATAAGGCAGCAATAATATCAGGATGTAATTTTTTTTTAGGAATATATTTCATTTTTAGAATATTATCAATAAGATTTAACTTAGTATAAGGTCCTTGAGCTCTTAAACCGAATTTCTCATCATTATTTTCTGGTATAGCTTTTATACACGTAAAATTATTTTCATAGAATAATTCAAATTTCATTTATATATAGATATAAAAAAAATATTAAAAAATATCATAATTATCTAAATCAATACTTCGATCTTCATAAAATTCATTTCCTCTTTTATTTTGTATTCCATCTTTTCTTACTTCTGGAATCACTAAATGATCATTATATAATTTTATTTTTAAATTATTTGTTGTATCTTTATATAAAGTAATATAAAAACAATCTAAATTTAAATTTTGATTAATAAAATAATCTATTCCTTTTGATAATACAAAACTTCTAAAATTTCTACTACAAATAAATCCATAAGCTCCATAAATATTAATATTAGGACATTCTTTATTAAGATCAATTATATTCTTATTTTGTTTTCTTATATTTAGTAAATCTTTTGATAAACAATTATGACCAATATACATAAAATCACAATCATTTAAATCTACATTAGTTATATGAATTTCTTTTAAAATTTTTTTTTTAAAATACACATCATCTTCTAATATAATAACATGATCTAAATTAGTTGTATTATTAATAAATTCATACAATTTAAGTGTAGATTGAATAACACCTAGGGCACTTAAGTTATTGATATGTTCTTTTTCAACACCAAATATTTTTCGAGGTATTTTATTATTTTTATAGTTTTCTTTATATTTTTCATATATTTGTTTCGATTCTTCATATTTATAAGCATTATGTGCTTCAAAAAAATGATAATTCTTAATATCATACTTGTTTAATTGTTTAGTTAATTTATTTTTTAATTCCGTTTCATGTGGTAAATTAATTATATATATGTCTGGTATCATTTTAATTAATTTCGGTAAATTTACTATATAATTTTCTATATTTTTTCTTTCTTGACTTAAATGATCAGTATAATAAGAGTTTTTATATAATAATGAATTATTTTTATTATAAACTACCTGCACATCATCAATTGCTTCTATTTTTCCTTCCGCTAGTTCTGCTACACAATATAACTCTGCCCAATCAGTACAACGATCTAGCCATTTATTTTGATACATTAAATAATTTTGTGGTATCATTTTAAAAAGCCAAGCATATCCAGTTCTTAAATGACTAAAGCACCATTTATATTTTCGATAATTATTAAATTGAATAATATCTTTAGGAATTTTTTGTAAATTAACAGGACGTAATATTTTATTTTCAGTATAATAATAAAATTTTGAATAAGTCATATTACAATGTTTTTTTGTATATAAATCATATAAATCATTAAGTACTTCAGAATGATATAACCAATCATCTCCGTCTAAAATAATAATAACATTATTTTTATCAATTTTCTGATACATATGAAATTTTGAATAAGCTTGCTTCATATTTTCATTATTTTTAATATAGGTAACTTTATCTTGAATATTATATTTTTTTACAATAAAATGAAAGTATTCTTCTGTTCTATCATTTGAATTGTCATTTGTATAAAATATTTCCCAATTAGAATAAGATTGTAAAATAATAGATACTAGATTATCCAGTATATTTTTTTCATTATTAAAAGAAGAAATAGCAAATGAAAATTTAATTGATTCTTTAACAATAGTAGTATTCCTATTTTTTATTATAAAAAATTTAGGTAGATAAAAATTTATTTTTTGAAAATATAATCTAATTAATTCTTTTTTAGAAATTGAAGTATTTAAATTATATTTTTTAATAAAATTATCAAAATAATAATGTTTATAAATATATTCTTGTTGCTTATTATACAGTCTTTTTTCTTTTTTACCATATTCTAAATAATGTATAAACCCATTGTTTTCTTCTTTTATATTTTTTTTTAAATCTAAATTCATCTCAATATAAAAATTAAAATCAAAATTTTCAGGTCTTAATTCTATATTATTTATCATAAAATTAATATCATTATTGATTAATTTTTTGTTATCATTAATAAATTTTTCATTTTCTTTATTTTTATGTAAAATTAAAATCCGTTTTTCATATTTACCATGTTGTATATAATGATCAATTAATTGTTTAATAGACATATTATTGAGTTCTGAATTAATTTGTTGATATAAATTCCAATTATAGGTTTTTTCTAATAAATTATTATCATATATTTCTCTTTTTTCAGAAAATCCATGTTTAATATAATGTTTGAATCCATCTAATTCCTTTTTATATACTTTATTTAAATCTTTATTATTATTTAAATACATATTCCAATCATAATTTTCAAATAAATATTGTTCAATTATATTGTAATACATACTAAAATCTTTTTTTATTATATATTTCTTTAATAAATTTTCGTTATTACCATTATTATTTATTTTTTTATAAAAATTAGAATTAAAATATGTTATTGGAAAAATATTTTTTGTAATTTTTAAATTATTTATTTTTCCATTTGATATATAATGTAAAAATCCATCTATATCATTTTTAATATGATGTAAATTATTGTCATTTCTATAAATAGTCCAGTTATATTGATTAAAAATATTATAATATTTTAAATTATTTATATTTAATGTAAAAAAATTTATTATTTTTTCTGTATCATATTCTTTTAGATGAATAATATGTTCTTCAGTAATACCTTTTTTAATATAATAAAAAAAACATTCATCAATTGATATCTTTTGTAATGTAAAATATGTGTTTTTATATTTTACCCAATCATTAAAATAATATAATTTTAGTAAATTTATATTAATAAATCGATTTTCATTAATACCATAATTTTTAAAATGAATAAATGCTTGTTCTTTTGTATTAATATTATTTTTTTTTAAATCTGGATTACATAATAAATATATATCCCATTCAAAATTGTTAACGTTATATAAACTTTCCATTTTAATAAAATAATATAGATATTTTATTTTATTATATTACAAAATAATATTATATATTAATTATTTTTCAATTTTTAAACAACTAAATATATATATTTATATATAATTTATATTTATATATAATTTATATATTATTTATACTAAATAATTATTAATATTAATTTTATTATTTTTATAATAATTTTCTTCATCGTCATCTGTAATAAATAAATTTTTATTATAAAGATAATAATTTAATTTAGAAGTTTCCAATAAATCATAATTATTTAGAATTAAATTATTAAAATCTTCTAATGATTTAATATTAGCTTTATTATATTCTTTTAAATATGAAATAAAATAATCTCTATATTTACGGCTACAAATAAATGCACAGCATCCTTTTATTGTTTTGGTATTATTTGTATATTCTAATGAAATAAATTCATTATTTTTATTAAATTTATGTAAAACTTCATCATTTTTTTCAATATTATATCCTAAATGTATAAAATCTTTATTTAATATTTTATGATTGTTAATTTTATAATACATAGTAAAATATTTATATATATAAATTTTATTTTTAATAATTAAAATATGATTATAGTTAGCATTTTTATTTATATTTTCAAATAAAGATATTAATTGATTTAAATCAATATTTAAAGTTATTATATCTTTAATTATTTTATAATTATAAATATTATGTTTTTTATTAAATTGTGAAAATATATCTTGATTAATATGTATTGTATAAACAGGTGGTAAGTATATATTAATCGGTTCTATTTTTCGAATGGAATCTTCTATTTGTGTTGAAACATTAGTTAATTCATTATTATCATTATTATAATTTGTTTTATCAATAATATATAATACATCATCTGTACTAATTAATTTTGTTCCACTTAATTCTGCTAAACAAAAAAAGTCAATTAAATTATTACAATTATCTATCCATTCACCATTTAATTTATAATATTTTTCATCTATTTGTTTTAATAAATTACTGTATGTACATAATAAATAGTTTTTATCATATTTATAATGTGTACGGTACAAATTATTTAATTTAACTTCATCTGAATAGCAATAAGTATCTAAAATATTATCTAATTGATTTTTATTATATAATTTATATCCAGAATATATAAACAATGATTGAGTATTAATAAATTTATCAGCTATTATTGATAAAGAATCATTTTTACTTAGCCAGTTGTTACCATTTAATAATATACAAATGCTATTTATATCAACTTCTTTATATATGTTAAATTTTACAAAAGATTCATTTTTTTTACTCAAAATATTTTTATAAACTATTTTTTTTTCCAATTGATAATCTTTTATAAACTGTTTAACTTCATTATCAGTTTTATCATTAGAATTATCATTAATATAAATTATATTCCAATTTTTATAATTTTGATATAAAATAGATAATAAATTATATTTTACATTATTTTCTATATTATTAGCATAAATAATAAATGTAAAATGTAAATTTTCATTGTCAATAATAAAATTATCTATTTCAAATAAAGGTGGTATATCTAATATTTTATATTTATCATCAATATTAGTTAAATAATTATTAATTGTATATAAATCAATTAAATATTCATTTTTATGATTTATAATATGGTTTTTTAAATAATATTTGAATAAGTCTAAATCTTCATTTATTTTTGAATTAAAATTTTGAATATGTTGAAAAAAATTAAAATTAAATTTGATATTAAAAAAAGTATTATTATTTTTTATTTCTTTCATAAAAAAGCAAAATAAATCATTCTTATTATTTTCTACTTGTATTGTGTTATTTTCATAAAAATAATTCCAATCTATTAATTGATATATAAAATAATTGCTATAATTAAAATATATTTTATCATGATCATTATTCATTAAAAATAATTTATATAATTCATTATTTTCATAAATTTTTAAATTTTTATTAACAATTGTATTATCTTCATCATTTGTTTCTAAATGAAAATATAATTTACAAAAATCAATGTTAAAATTATGTATATTATATTTTGGATAAATTATATATTTTTTACTATTTTTTAAATAATGTCGTAAATAATCAGTACTATTAGATATTTTTAATTTATAAGATTTTTGAAATTTATCCCAATCATAATTTTGATATATAAATAAATGTTTTTTTGAAAATGCACGATATTCCATTTTTCCTGATTTTATAAAATGAAGATAATATTCTATATCGGTTAAAAATTTCAAATCATTATTTAAATATTTATAAATAGATAAATCAAAATTAATATCATATTCTTCACAAATTTTACAATTAATTTCAAAAGTATTATGTTCTATTATATTATACTCATTATTTAACAATAAATTTTTATCATTCAATGAATCATTTTCAGATTCTTTATCAGATTCTTTATTAAATTTTTTATCAGAATAATCATCAGAATCATCATCAGAATCATTATTAGAATCATCATCAGAATCATTATTAGAATCATCATCTGAATCATTATTAGAATCATCATCTGAATCATTATTTGAATCATTATTTGAATCATTATCTAAGAATGAATCCATTGTTAATTCTTCATTATCAGAAAGTACTTCATTATATTTAATACAATTATTATTTTTACTATTATTAATTTTGTTATAAATATTTTTTAACATAATGTTTTCATTATTATTATCAATTACTTTATCATCATCTATTTTATTATTAATTACTTTATCATCATCTATTTTATTATAAAATGTTTTATTATCAATTATTTTATTATTTTTACTATTATCAATTATTTTATTATTTTTACTATTATCAATTATTTTATTATTTTTACTATTATTAATTATTTTATTATTTTTACTATTATCTTCTGGTTTATTTTTAATATCTTCTGGTTTATTTTTACTATCTTCTATTTTATTATTTTTACTACTATCATCCTTTTTATTCAAATTTTTTTTTAAATTTATTAATCTACTTTCAATACAACCTGTTTTTAGATAATGAATACAAGCCTTCATTTCAGTATTAATTTTATTATCTAATAAGTCAGGATATTGAAGTAAATATAAATTCCAATCATATTTTTCATAATAATCAATAAAATTAACTAAATTTTCAGGATTTATAATATTGATTTGTTTGAATTTTATTTTTCTTCCCTCGTTTTTACCATATAATACATAGTGACCAAAAGCATCAAATATATTATTAATACCATTCTCTTTTAAATCTAAATTATCATTAATATAACTATTCCAATCATGAACATCATCTTCTAAACTTTTATCTCTTTTTTTTATTTCTATATTTTGATTTATTGTTTCATTATTATTTTCTAATAAATACAATATAACATCTTCTTTATATATGTCGTGAAATAAAAAATAATCAATTAAATCATTAATTGAATTTATAGATATTATATTTAAAATATGTTTATTGGTAATTAAGTAATAATACCAATTATATTTATTTTTAATTATTTGTTTAGATTGTTTAATATCAATTTGAATTTCTTCTTGTAATTTTAATATAATATCTATAAATTCAAT
>JGI10211J14876_10000554_pt1 | contig 16116 bp, 20 predicted proteins | sample Etolagsediment_FD_14876 | JGI IMG/M metagenome (IMG submission 14876)
CTTCCCTCCCGAATTTTGCAGCCTTCCTCTCCTTCCTGTTCTTTGCTGCCTTTACTTTATTCTTCCTTATTTGCATAATTTTCCTGAATTTCATAAATTTTACCCAATATATATTTACAGTAGAAGGTAATTTAAGGTTGCATTAGTTAACTAATATCCCTTATACTCCCAAAATGCCTCCACACACCACATTTATAAACACATATAAACACAATCACTTCAGGGAAACTTAGAACCCTTTCTCTACCCGGTGTTTCCGGCAGATTTTTTGCATGGGCACCTGGTTTAAGAAGCAATGCAAAGAAAGTATGCTAATTCCCCAAGCAGAGTGAGACTAATGAATTTTACAGACCTAAAGCTTTCAGGAAAAACCCTCAAAGCAATAAATGCATGTGGTTATACCAAGCCAACTGAAGTGCAGGAGAAGGTAATTCCCAAAATAATTGCCGGTGCCAACCTGGTTGTGCGAAGCCAGACCGGAACCGGAAAAACAGCCGCCTTTGGCATTGGTTTAGTTGAGCGCATTGCATCCAAAAAGACATCCAAAGCACTTATTCTAGTCCCAACACGGGAGCTTGCAGTGCAAGTTTCAAAAGAGCTTGCACAGCTCGGAGACCGCCACCGCATAGTAACTCTTGCAGTTTACGGTGGGCAAAAAATAACCCTCCAGCTAAAAGAACTCAAATACCACTACGATATCCTGGTTGCAACCCCCGGAAGGCTGCAGGACCTATGCAACAGAAGAAAAGTCAGGCTTTCTAAATTTAACCTGATTGTCCTGGATGAAGCAGACCACATGCTGGATATTGGTTTCCAAAAGGAAGTTTTGGAGATTCTCTCTCAGCTTCCTTACCCAAGAACAACCCTTCTCTTTTCCGCAACAATAGACAAAAGGATTGAAGGAATAATTTCGCGCCACATGCCCAATTCCGAGTTTATTGAAATCGGTGCAATGGAAGCAGTAGCTGCAGTTGATGAGCAGAATTTAGAAATCTCTTATGCAGACAAGGTTTCCGAACTTCATAAGATACTGGATTCTCACCGTGGAGTAAAAACGCTTATCTTTGTCCGCACAAAAAGAGGCGTAATCCGCCTCAAAGAGAAACTTAGAAAAAGAAAAATAGAGAAAGTAAATATGCTCCAGGGAGATATGGAGCAGAACAAACGTACTCGTGTAATTGCAGGCTTCAAGGAAGGGCATGTGAAGGTATTGATTGCAACAAATGTTGCTGCGCGTGGTTTGCACGTTAATGATGTTGGTCTGATAATTAATTTTGACCCGGCAGAAAACCAGGAAACACATTTGCACAGAATTGGGCGCACTGCCCGGATGGGGCAGAGTGGAAAAGTAATCAATCTAATTGCACATGATGCGCCTCCCCGGAGTGGGCGTGGCCAGAGAAGTCCAAATGCTAAGCCCCGCAGAGAATCAAGTAACTCCAAACGACCTGGAAGCCGCTCAAGGTCCCCTGCTGAAGCAAGCGGAGTGGAAAGAAGGCCCCGAAAAACTGCTTCCAAAAAAACAAAAAAGCCCCCAAGAACTTTAGGTGAAGCAAGCAAAGAAGAAGCACAGCCCAAATACAATTCTAAGAGGTATATCCCTCCTGCTGNTGGGGATTCCTGGAGCAGGAGAGGGGAGCAAAGTGAAGAGCCGGACTATTCTAGACCCAGGAAACGCCGGGGCCCCAAAGTTCATGAAGGATTCTCCTCTGCTCCAGAGCGTGTCTCAAATCACAAAAAAGGAAAACATGGAAAGCCGGAGCGGCCCAAAAAAGAGTCAGCCCACAACAAAGTCCACTCTAAATTTTCAAAAAGGCGCAGGAAATAATTCTAAATGGTCTTTATTTAAGTATTTTTCAATTTTTTGCATTATTCTTGTATTTTTTCTGAAAATTATTCAACAATAAATATATGCTTCTTAATCCTCGATATATCTGGTGATAAACATGGGAAACTACAAATATATTGCACTCTTCATGCTGATGCTGGGCATAGTTTTTTCAATGCCCTTTGAAGACCCTGCAATGAACGAGGCTTATTACCTCCATAAATGCGAAATACATAAGGCTGATTCCCTTCTTTCAAATGCCTTGGAATATAACCCAAATGCAAGGCAGGAAAACAGGATTGAGTCATTTATTGAGGATGGAGGCAAACTCGACAAGATTGATGGGAGGATGCTCAGGGCAAGAAACCCCCAAAGGCTAGATAAAATAATCCAGAGGACTTTGGATGTAAGGCTGGCCAATGCAAACAAGCTCTACGAGCGCATTGTAAACAGGTACCTGAGGAAGGGAGGAAACGAGGAGTTTGTTGAGTCAGATTACACCCAAGCAACGAGTGCATATGACCACTGCGTGTTCTGCACCTTTAACCCAATGCATAGCTCTTGCCTTAACGCGCAGACCTGCGATATTTTGGAAGGCTCAGAAACAGTATCGCTTGAAGTAAGCGAGAACGGTGTTTACTCCAGGACATATACTCTCTATGAAGGAGAAGAGCTCATGGTTGAGAGCGGAACCGCAAGGGTAAAGGTTTCCAGCATAGACCAGCAGCTTTATTTTGAGGGCATGGCCTGCGGCGTGGTAGCCTGCTCTGAAAGCGCAGACTTTATTATATATGGCCCTTCAGATGAGGTCTTCGAAAATACCCTGTTTGAAGGGGAAAGCCTGGAGATTGCCCACAGCAATGGAACAGTGGAAATCTCTGTGCTGGAAATAGGAGAGGAATTGGACTGGTAATCCGATCTCCCTTTTTTTATTTTTATTCAAGTTCCTTTCTTCCCACTAAGTAATACATTGGAACCCCTAATACATATATAAAAAAGCATGCCAGCACCCAGGCAAGCTTCCAGAACCCGTCTTTTTTGGAGCCCAGTATCTCTCCCACCGAAAGGACCATTGCTATGAAATAAAGTATTGAGGAGAGTGTAAACAGCCCTACAATAACCAGAAAAATAATCATTCCCTCCCCCTTTCCCATAGCCAGGATATTCCCTATAAGTGCTTCTGCTGTTTTCTGCAACAGCATATACAAGAGCAGTATCCCGAACCCAAGGGCAACCGACCCCACGCAGCCCTTTAGGGCAAGCGTGAGGTTTTTATTCTCAGGTACCATCCCAATTCCTCACAAAGAATTTCTCCCCCTGTATGCATATAGGAGCACCCCGATCCAGCCAAGCAATATACAGGCAAGTATCCAGAGCGCTTTCCACCCTCCTGCTTTACGCGATTTTACAATTTCAAATAGCGAGAGCAGCAATGCCACCAGGTATGTTATGTTGCCCAAAATGACCAGAACAAAAATAATTACTGCAATCAATTGGGAAACCATGTTATTAAGTTCGTTTATCCCAGACTGGATTGACCTCGGTCCAATTCCTGAATAGGGGGTAGTTTCCATTGAGTTCACATCGACCCCAAGCAATGAGGAGAGAACCACTGGTGCTAGGACATAGGCAACTACGCTCAATAAATTAAGCAGTATAATTGCCCAGAGAATCTTTGCCGAAAGCATCAACTTTTTGTTTTCTTTCATTTTTTCACCTCATAAATATTCAAACGCATCTTCAATCATCTTCTTTCTGTCTCCTGCCAATGGAGGCAGTTCATTTATGGAAAACCACCTTGCGCCTGCAGCATCTTTCCCTTTTTTGATTTTCCCGGAAGTTGCCCTGCAAAAATAAAGTGCCACGATTAGCCCCTGTGGGTTCCTTTCCGGATGGCTGTAGATGCTTATCAGCCGAATGGGTTCCACGTCCAGCCCCGTTTCTTCTTTCACTTCCCTTGAAACACAATATTCTGCGGTTTCGCCTTCTCTTATAATTCCGCCTGGAAGCGACCATATTCCTTTGAAAGGCTCATAATTTCTCTTTACCAGAAGCACTTTTCCATCTTCGTATATGAATCCATTGCATCCAAATGTTCTCATCGATACACTACTCCATCATATTATCTCTGTTATCTCGAGCTCTTTCCCATTTATCTCTATAACATCACCAACTTCTTTTCCCACCAGCTTATGGGCAAGAGGTGTAGAAGGGTCTATCACAGTTGCTGTTATCTCACTATGCTCGACTTTTCTGCCCTGCCCATTCCTGAGCAGCAAGTAGTTTAGGACTTCTCCATTTTCATCCTCCAGAGTAACCAAAGCGTATGCTCCGACTGTTTCGCGCTCATTCCTGGGGTCCATAGAAGCGGATAGCCTATCTATGATGCCCATCGCCCCTTCCAATAGCACAGATTGCTTTGCGAACCCATCAATAAGCCACCCGGTTTCTACCTTTGTAGTATCATGGTGGGACTGCATTGCCCCAGGGGCATCTATCATCCTGAGCTTTGCACTTTCAATTCTTTTGTCCAGCTTTTTTAGTTCATTTCGTATGTCCTCCCTCAACTTTTTCAAAACCATCTTTTTTTCTTTAAATCCTGCCATTTCAATCCCTCCTTTCCTTTGAAACCAAAGCGTATTTTCCCCCGCTTATCAGCGCCCTGATTATTTGCTTGTCTCCCACATTCGCATCCCTAAGATTCACTATATTGTCAATTCTTACTGGACAGGGTTGCATATATCCATCTGATGTTATCCTTATGCTGTACCTGCACCCTTCAAGGCACTCCGCCCTCTTTTCACAAGCCTTGTTTTTACAAACGTTTACTCTGGAGTCCTTAAGGTCCACAATCGCCCCTTCTATGTACATGACCTTTCCGTTATAGGGATAAGAATATTCCTCCACTATCTCTGCCCTTTCTTCCAGCAGGACCTGGCTCCTTGTGAGCACTAGTTCCGATTCCCGGTTTGTTTCTTCCCCGTCCTTGCTAAGTATGTAGAATAGTTTTACCGGAATCCTTTTTGTGCGGGATAATTCCAGATATTGCTCCAACTCCCCTTCAAACCCTGGCCCGGATGTGCAATTAATTTTTGCAGGGATTCCTGCTTCAATGCATTGGTCTATGCTTTCTAAGACCCTTTCCAAAGCATCGACACCAGTTATTCGTTTATATTCTTCCCTTTTGAGGCTGTGCAGGGAAACATTTACAGATGCTAATCCGGCTGCAGAGAGTTCCCGGGCCATTTTTCCCAGCAGGAGGCCGTTGCTGGTAAGTTTTACCCTTGTTACAAATTGGAGCTCATTCATCAGGCCCACTATTTCGACAAGCTCGTTGCCGCAAAGAGTAGGCTCACCCCTTCCAGAAATGTGCACCNCCACCTTTTTCTGCGAGAGCGCATGGAGCCGTTTTAGGGAATTTATGAAAAACGCATTATCAACAGCGGATTCCCCCTTCCTTTCCATAAATGAATCCCCATGGCAGAAAATGCACCTTAAGTTGCAGTTAAGCCCGGTTAGCCGTTTTCCCGCTCTTGCAGTTTTGTCAATTCTTACTGCCATCCTTCTGCTGATATCTGCGCTTTGTCCGCTCTTGCGCTTTGCGTATGCCCAGAACCTTTCTTTTTCTCCTAAGGGCACGGCATGATTTTTGCCGTTTCCTGCCCCCAAACTTTTTTCTGTTCTTACCATGCACATATTTCCATTTTTTCATCCATATTAAACTAATTGAAAATTATTCAAATTCTAACCCAAACGAACCTAAAAAATTGGAAATACTACAATTTTATGGGGAGGAGCCGCGTCCCGGACATGCTTGGGTGATGGACGCCATCACGGGAGCAGCTCCTGAAAGCCCCAAAGGCAAGCAGTGCCGTATTAATTTGGTGTTTTTCCTTCCACATATACCTTATTGGAAAATCTTTGGGAATTTGCCATTTATTTTATAAATTTTTGTAAAGTATTCAATCTATGAAAAAACTTGAAGAACCCCTGGTCGAAGAACTCACGGTTGGAGGATGCGCACCCTCTGTTACAAAGCTCGCAAAAAAGCTCAAGCAGCCCGGTTCCACAATCCATTTCAACATAAAGAAAATGGAAAAGGATGGAAAAATCCTGGGGTATAAAGCGGTTTTCGACAATATGGCCGTAGGGAGGGGCTTCACGGTTTTTGCGCTGGTTAAGCTTGACCACGCTACCTATACTGACCCCAATTTCACAGAAACAGTTGCAAAAAAGATTGCCAAGCATCCGGAAGTTGAAAGCGTGGACATAATGACGGGAGACTGGGAGCTTTTAGTAAAAATACGTGCAAAGGACCAGAAAGATTACTTTGACAATGCGAGGAGTTGTATTGCCATGGAAGGAGTAGTAAAAGTTCATTCAATGGTTTCCCTTAAATCGCTCAAATCTGAGTATTTGGTTGTGCCCTAAGCTATTCCACGGCTCCGTGTTCCCGCAGGATTTTTTCTATCTTGGTGTGGCCTTCATTTACTGCAATCTCCAGTGGAGTATGCAAAATTCTTTTGTCGTGCACATTGGCCCCAAACCTAAGAAGTAATTTTACCATCTCAACATGCCCTTCCTCAACTGCTTTTATAAGAGGGGTTTTTCGTTCTTCTGGAATGCCTTCTATTGGCGCATTTGCACTAATCAGGACCTTTGCAATTTCCACATTTCCCGCTTCCGCAGCTGAGGTTAGTGGAGAAGAGCCCCAATTCGCAGAGCGAAAAGTTACGTCAGCTCCCTTTTTTACCATAAGCCTAACCAATTCCAATTTTCCATGTTTTATGGCTGAACTTAATGCGCTGTTTGAACCAACAGTTCCAATCTCCAATGAAGCTCCTGCCTCAATAAGCTCTATGGCATCCTCATCTTTGCCCAGTATTATGGCAGTGATAAGTGGAACCCCAAACACAGGATGTTTGTTGTCTAGTGAAGCACCGGCATTTTTTAGCATATGCACTATCTTTCTATTCCTTCCTCTGATTGCTGTTAGAAGGATATTTGTATTTGTTTTTGGATTAGGTGAAGCCCCTGCTTTCAGGAGAATTTTAATCATGGTTATGTCTTGGTTTTTTACTGCCTTGAACAATGCATTTTCGCCCATAGGGCCCCGATCCAATTCGTCTAATGAGGCACCCTTTTTTATCAGCCACTTTACTGCCTTTTCATTTTTCTGTTCCACTGCCAGGATTAATGGAGTTCCAAACATGAGGGAATGCTGATTTATGTCCGCTCCTTTTTCCAGCATTTTTTCCGCCAAGTCGAATTGCCCCTTAAGAACCATGGAGGCAAATGGGCTAAGGGAATCTTCCACCTTGGAACCCCCAACGTATCCCCCTTCAACTAGAACCCGAACCATTTCTGGGAGGTGATATGCTTGTGCAAAGAAAAGTGGGGACCATTGAATTGAATTTTCGTCTTCCGACATTTTGATTCCCCTTTTCATGAGCATTTTTGCAATTTCCGGTGCATCCTTGTTTTCATTCTTCGCAATAAGGTGCAATGCACTTTCTCCCTTTTCATTTATTGCATTAATGTCTGCACCTGCTTCAATCAAAAACCTTGCAACATTCAGATCATTCCCCATCACGGCACGCAGCAGCGCAGTATTCCCATATTCATCCCGGAGTTCCATGTCTGCTCCAGCTTCCAGGAGTATTTTTGCTGCTTCTTTTCCAGAGAACATCGTTCCCATCAAGGGAGTCATTCCCGTATTATCCTGGTGGTCTATTTTTGCTCCTTTTTCAATGAGCATCTTCATTATTCCTTTGTTCCCGATCATGGAGGCCAGGGTAAGCGGAGTTCTTCCATGATATGTTTTGTCGTCCACCTTCTTTTTAGACTCAAGAATTATTTTTACAAGTTTATTCCTACCATATAGAGAAGCAAGGGTAAGGACAGTGTCGCCATCTTTATTCCCTTTTTTTAGTTTTGGTTTTTTCTTGAGCAGCTTTTTTGCTATCTCATCGTGCCCGTTTTTTATTGCAAGCATCAGGGCTGTATTGTGGTCTTCATCTGAAATGTTTATGTCTGGATGCAGCCTAAGCAATTCATCCACTATTCTTTCATATCCGTTTTTTGCTGCAGCAATAAGTGCGATTGATGAGGTCCATTCTCCACACCTCATATGTTCCCTACCTCCGTCTTCTAAGAAGAGGTTTTTCTGCTTAGGAGCCTTAACAAGTGAGTTGTAGGGGGAAAAATGTGAAAGAAGCCTCACGGTTCCCGTGTGCCCCCCTCCAGCTGCTTTGCTTAATGCAGTTTCCCCTTTGTTGTTTTCATGCTCCATTTCTGCTCCTGCAATTACAAGGCGGGCGGCGATATTTTTATTTCCATCTTCACAAGCCAGAATAAGAGGAGTATCTCCATCCCTATTTTTAGTATTTACATCAGCACCTGCCTCCATCAAAGCAGCAACAGCGTTTATATTGCCATTTTTGCAGGCAATGGTCAGTGCGGTTTCGCCATCTTTGTTTACAGCATTTACCTCTAATCCTGCATCGATAATTTGTTTTATAATCCGGAAATCCCCTACTTTACTAGCGGTTATCAATGGAGTATTTCCTGCAGCATCTGCCATATCCGTAAGGATTCCCCCGGCAAGCAATACAGAGATTTCTTGCCTCCTATATTGTTTTATAGCTTCAATCAGTTCCTCCCCTCTTTGCATAATCCTTTTGCTAGGAACAGCAACCACACAGGCCATAATCTCGTTAATCTGCTTTAATTCAAGAATTCCAAATTTGTTTCCAAGAATGCGCTTGAAATCCTCAAGGGTTGACCTTTGGGACTTAAGCTTAAATCCTGCGGGATGCTGCGAGATCGTGTAATGTCTCCCGTTTTCCACATGGTCCGTATCAAGAACAGTAAGCCCCATATTAGTGTAAAACTCTCTTTGCATTTCCTGGGTTTTTTTATTATCCAAGTAAAGAGTGAAAAAGAAGAACGATGCTGAATTCCTTGAAGGAGCCTTAAGCACCCTGTTAACCTGTGCAATTATCTCAGCCTGCTTTTCAGGTTCAACGGTTCCCAAAGTGTTGAAGGGGCATATTGCAAGGTTCAGGGAATCCGAAGAAATGCCTGGCATATCTGTCATGTCCCCCAGAATCAACCGTGTTTTGTCTGCCCCAATTCCCCCACGCTCATATGCGATATGATCTCCAGCAATCTTAAGCATTGTACCTGAAAAGTCTATGCCCACCACATTCTCAAACATGTCTGTTTCCCATGGCAAGTATCTCCCTGTTCCGCATCCGCAATCCAACACAGATGTCTTTTTGAGGCTTGGTTTACGTATTATTGATCTAACCGTCTCATCCAGCTTTTCGTGCTCCAGCGCAAGCGCTTCCTTGAGGCTTTTTGGCCAGTTTTCCGCGCTCATACCCTTTTCTATTGTTTCCCTGTCCTCGTAAATTTCTAAGTTTGAATATTCTCCCAAGAGAAGCAGCTTGTTCGTAAGTCTGTCTTCAAAGCCCACAGGCTTTACAGGTTTTCCATCTCTTGCCCAGATAATCCTTTCACTGTTTCCAAAGTCTACGGTTTCCTTTGCCCTTGAAAAATCGTTTGCAGGAGGCTTTGGCCCGTTTTGGCCATTCTGCTTTTTTTTGGGCTTGGGAACCTCTTTTTTTACCATGGATGCACTCTCGCATTAATGTGGTAGATTATATTTATATATAGTAATCTTTAAAAATAGCAACTAAAAACCACAAACAAACACAAAAAAAGAATTGCACTCACTTTGCATTTTCTAGGTAAGCACCAGCGAACCGCTTTAAACCCTCCTCAGAAACGCACTTTTCCGTATCCTCATCCCAAGAATAACTCCTTGTAAATGCAAAATACATCTGTCCGTCCTTGGTGAAATACATCCTATATGTGCTCAAGGGAGCGGGCACCGTCCCTTGGACATAACCCACCTTTTTTACATATATTGCTCCATCCTGAAAATCTATTTCGCGATAAGAAGGCTCATTGCGCTCCTTTCGTTCTTTTGTTTTGTTGAACTCCCCCCCATCAAGAATGCAAATGGCATAAATATACAATTTATCCTCACTTTCATAATAGAAACAATCCGATGTATCTCCCCCGAACGCTTCATCCATGGAAATCGTTTTTTTGTATACCTTTCCAATTTCCACATCGCATGCTTCCCCTATCTGTTTTGGCTCAACAGGCAAATCCAGGGGCGCATCCTCATCATCTATTGAAACTACGCCTGGGCAGCCCGAACAGAGCAGCAACAGCACGCCCAGGAGGATTGCAATATTTCCAATTTCCATAATCTTGGATATCATCTAAACCACCTTTATTTGGTTCTCCTTTTTGGAATATATCCAAAGCAGCCTTCCAATAACATAAACCCAACCAAGTATTGCGCTTATATTGTAAACCAGGAAACTTCTACTAGTGCCAAGGAAGATTGAGTATAATAGCCATACGAAATACAGGAAACCCCCAATGAACTCCGTCCTGTTTTTCATCCTCTGCCCGATGAACATGATTCCAATGCCCAAGAATTGGTGCAGAATAAAAAGCGGAAGCAGTACAATCGCTTCTTTTTTGTTCCCTTCTTTTGGAATTATTGACATGGTTTTATTGGATTTGGGCTTGGTTTTATTTTCTTCCCTGGTAAATCTGCAATTCATCCATATTTTCCCATCTTTTTTAATGAATTTCCAAAAATAGTTTCGGTAGCATTAATAGTAATCTTCCACAAATAGCTAAACATGGGAAATACCATAAAAACTTGGCTTTTGCTGCTTTTGGTTTTTCAATTATCCTTTTCCATCGTGTATACCGGAGGGATAGTTAATTGCGAGTGGGGATGCGTGGTGGGCCATACGCTTCACTGCATGGATGACATATTCAATGATGGGGGAGATTGGGCATATATCCACAGAATTGAAATTTTCGATGAAGGGGATGCCAAAATACTTGAAGAGCCATGTTCTCTCAACCTTTCAAGCGGAGAAGATAGCGAGCTTGAGTATTCCATTGTTCTTCCAAATGAGGAGGTTGACTGGTTTCGCTTCCAAGCCTGCATTACCTATGAAACTTTGGCTTCAGCAGGCGAAACCCTGGAATACTGCTATTGGAACGGAGGCTTTGAAGTGACCGAACCTGAATGCACAAAGGATTCTCAGTGTGAAGAAGATGAGGAATGCAAGAATGATATTTGCTATCCGCTGCATTGTGGATGGAATGACTACATTGAAGACCATAAGTGTGTTGAGTATGAATGCATCCATCATAGTGATTGCGATTCAGGTGAGCAGTGCTATTTCAACAAGTGCGTATATGTGGAATGCCACGGAGATGACGATTGCAGTAATTTGCAGGAATGCGAAAATTACACTTGCGTGGATATAGAATGCAGGCAGGATTCTGATTGTGCAGATAACCAGATTTGCATGAGCGGACATTACTGCCGCGACCTTGATTGCCCCGGATTTGAAATCCCGGAAAATCATACCTGTGTGAACCCGGAATGCATAATGGATGAGGGCTGTGTGGGGACAAAGGTATGCATAAACCAAACCTGTGTTCCCCTGGAATGCGAAGGGGGATATGCAGCAAACCATGCCTGCATTCCTTATGAGTGCAATGAAAGCCCGGATTGCGCGCGCAACGAATTCTGCATAGGGTTTTTCTGCGAGCCTTTGGAATGCCAGGAAGGGTATCTTCCCCATGAACACCGCTGCGTCCAGTGCCTAGAGGATTCCGACTGCACTGAAAAAGAACGCTGCAGCGAAAATTCCTGCATTCCTGTTTCCTGCATGGCTGGGGAAGTTGTGCTGCACGAATGCGTAATGCCCAAATGCTCTCTGGAAGAAGGAGTTTGGGAAGAGTCGCTTTTGGAAGAGCAGGTTTCCCAGGAGCCCGCAAACTCCCCTGAGCCAGCAAGAGAGGCCAGGAAAGGGTGCCTTCCAGCTTTTGCCCTCTTATTCACATTCATTTTATTCCTCAAAAACAAGGTGGTCTCATGAAACTGAGCACAAAACTAACAAAGAATCATTTCTTGGCTGCGTTTTTTCCTATCTTGCTCACTTTTAGCCTAGCATTTCTCATAATCTGGGCTAGCCCAGGGAATACGGAAGGATTGCCCCTCCTGGGAATGGTGGTTTACCTTGTCTCATTTGTATACTTCTGCAAAAGGTTCGGAATGACTAAAGAAGACGTAATTGGGCTTACTGTTTTCTTTTTTGGCATAATTATACTTGGTACTCTAGTGCCATTTTCCATAGTTATGATATTTTTCTTTGGGTGGTCATGGCTAACTATTATGCTGCTTGTGCTGGTTGGGTCGCTAATAGGTGCAGCCGTGAATGGAGTGATATATGCGGCAATAATTTACGTGCTCCTCTCTCTTTTTATTAAAGATAAGAAGAGCCCAAAAAAGAGCCCGGACAAGCTGCAACCAAGAAAAAATAAGAAAAAGAAAGAGGAGATTACTCGGAAATAACCGCGAGTATTTCGTCCTCGATTTCCTGGTTGAACCCGGAATATGTCTTATTTTCCACAAAGATTACCGGATAATATCCAAGAATCCGATTCCTCTTCACTGCTTCCGTACACTGCCTCCAGCGCGCTTAGGTCTTCCCTGAAGCTTTCCTCAGAATCCAGGCGCTGCACATCCAAAAATCATGAATGCAAAAGCGCACATTAACCCAATAAACAATAATTTGTTCATGCCCCCTCTCTTTTCCAATCTATTAAAATTTTTGCCCATTTATTGCATCTTTTCCAGCTTCCTTACACAACCTTTATATTCCTTAATGAATATATATTCACTATTGTTTAACCAAAATGAGGTAAGAATATGCCAGCAAGAGACGGAACCGGACCAAATGGATATGGCCCCCTTAGCGGAAGGGGAATGGGCCCCTGTGGCAGGGGACGTGGATATGGTGGAGGATATGGTTATGGACGCGGATACGGACGCGGCTATGGCTATGGACGCGGAAGATGGGGCGGTTCTTATGAACCATATTATGGCCCTGCGCCCGCAGCACCCCCTGCACCTACAAAAGAGGAGGAAATCTCTTTTCTGAAGTCTGAACTTAAGGAACTTGATGCAGAGAAAAAGGGAATCGAGGAAAGGCTAAAGGAGCTTGAGAAATAGCCCTTTCTTTTTCTTTTATTTGCTTTTTTAAAACAGGAGCGGTTATTGTGGAAAAAATTAAGCAGAATATCCTGGTGATGAGCGGAAAAGGAGGAGTGGGCAAAACCACAGTAGCAGTAAACCTTGCATACTCCCTTTCCAGGAGAGGGCAGAGGGTTGGGATACTTGATATTGATGTGCACGGCCCTAATGTCCCAAAGATGCTTGGGCTGGAAAATAAGAAATTATCCGTAGAACAGGGCATGATGCTTCCGCTGGAAACCCCAGAGGGAATAAAGTTAATGTCTATGGCCCTTCTTTTGGATAGCTCTGATGCAATAATCTGGAGGGGGCCCATGAAGCACAACCTCGTAATCCAGTTTCTTCAGCAGGTAAAATGGGGTGAGCTTGATTACCTTATCATTGATTTCCCTCCAGGAACCGGGGATGAGGCAATAAGCATGTGCCAGCTTCTGGAGGGCGCAAAAGGCACTGTAATTGTCTCAACGCCGCAGGAGGTTTCCCTGCTTGATGCGGAGAGGGCAATCAGTTTTTCAGAAAAGATGGGAGTACCCATAATTGGGCTTGTGGAAAATATGGCCGGAGAAGTATTTGGAGAAGGCACAGTGGCCTCTCTTGCAGAAAAGAGGGGTCTTGTTTTCTTGGGAGGCCTCCCCCTTTCCAGGGAGATTACCCTTTCCGGAAATGCAGGAAAACCCTTTCTGCAGGAAGGTTCCGAAGTAGGCACTATTTTTGAAAGCATTGCAGGCAGGATTATTGATTCCTGCAGCAAAAAAGGTGAAACCGATGAAAAAAACGTTTGAAGGCCATTTATTTAACAGGATAGAAGTATTAGGAGACAGGAAATACAACCACGTGGGGTGCGAAGGAGACAACGATAAGTTCCTGAATTTCCTTTCCCAGTTTGTTCCTGAAGTTGGAATGAGGCGCAAGGTAACATTCATAGTGGAATCTGAAGAAGAGCCTACAATTGTAGAAGAATATAAATCTGCTTATGTGGCAAAAGAAGATGAGTATTAAGCCTTTATGCTTAAAGGGATTTGAGGAAAAGAAACATAATTTACGGCCCCCTGCCTTCCTTAAGGCGCGGGATTCCCTCCTGAATGCGGATATTATTGCTGCAAAGCTGGATGCGCAGGCTAGAGTACTAATTTCTGAAAAACTTTTTGTTTCCTGCAGAAAAGAATTCATTTATAAACAGTTTTAAGCACAGTATATCTTATGAGCCCAACTACCAGAAAAGTAAATTCTCTTGCAAATCAGGGAAGTGCTCCTGCTGCAAAACCCAAAACCACTCTTCGTGCAGAGCTGTTCAGGTTTAAGGGTTGCTTAGAGCCAGGCAAATCCGGAAGATCCAGTTTCAAGCTTAATTCCCAAAGCCAGGCCGCCCTAGGCAATTGCATAAAGGAAGGCGCTTCTGACCCAAGGCACAAGGATGCCCTGAAACTAAAGGATGCCCAGGACTTTCTTGAAGGAAAAGAAAAAAGCCAGTCAGTATATTTTGCAGGGGTAATTACCGCACTTACAGCAAGCATAAGTTTCTGGAGTTTATCTGTGCTGGGCTTTAATATGGAGGATGCTCTTAAGGTTACAATCGCAACCTTTGCTTCTGCAGCCCTTGCATTCGCATCCGCTAAATTGAGGTACCGGAACCTTAAGTCCCAATTTCTTGGTTCCCTTTCAAATATCCTTAATATTGAAGAAGAAACCGCTCCCCAGGAAAGGATTGCCCTTCCTGAGGAATGAAGCAACTCTACAAACGAACAGGATTCTTTATTTTCCCAGTAATCCGTGAAGTTCTTCAACCCTTTTGCAAAGCAGGTTTATTGACTTCATTGCTTCTGCATCTTCTTCTACAGTGCCCCCTTCAAATGCCATTGCGCAGACGCCCCGGTTTGCAACCACCATATCATGCTTCAGGAAAAAGGAATTGATTGCGTCCGTGGCGCTTTGGTGGCCATATTTCCTGCCAACTACCAGGGAAGCCCCTATCTTGTTCCTCAGCTTTCCCCTAACTGGCCAGGTTCGGTCGATAAATGCCTTAAGCTGGGCGCTCACATCGTTGAAATATACCGGGGAGCCCATAAAAATTGCATCCGCTTCCAAAATCTTTGGCAGGATTACCCTGCTCATATCATCATCTATGATGCATTTTCCTGTGTTCAGGCAGGCATAACATGAAGTACAAAATTTAATATTATAATCAGAGAGCTTAATCAGTTCTCCTCCTAATTTGGAGGAACATTTCCTGAGCATAGCATCTGTGTTGCTATTTTTTCTTGGGCTTCCGGATAGGTACACGACTTTCATTTTTTCTCCCCTCTATTGTGCATTTTTTGCAGAATGTAGATAGGTCTGCTTATTGCAATGGACATTTTAATTAATTTGCTTCCTACATGAGCACTGGCAGTTATTCAACTATCTTCAGCAATTCCCTAAAATCCTTAATCTCATAATCCAGCTTCACTTTCTTATTCCGTTTGAATTTCTCCCCATACTTAGCCAAGCAAACCTTCATCCCCAATTTCTTCGCGCCCAGCATGTCCCTATCATTATTATCGCCCACAAAAAGCGCATCCTCAGCCCTTACCCCCAGTTTCCTTAATGCCGCTTCAAACGGCGCCCTGTGCGGCTTTTTCACCCTTGTATCATCCGTAGTAACTACAGTTTCAAACAATTTGTCCATCCGAGAGAGCACTAAACGCATCCACGCCTTGTTCCTTGGGGCGTCCGTAACTATCCCTATTTTAGCCCTCTGCTCCAGCTTTCGCAGGGTGGGCACAACCCCGGAATACGGCTTCAGCGACCTGAACTTGGACCTTAAATAAGCAACTATCGCCGCCTGCTGTATCCTCTCCGCCTGCCCCACTTCCAGCCTGTAGGGGTGTATCACCTGGTAGAATGTCTTCTGGTATTCTACCCCATACTCATCATACACTTCAAATATTCTCCTGTACACCCTGCCTTCTTTTTCCGGCAACCCCCTCCTCACCATCGCCCTGGCCGCGGCTTTTGCGGCCTTCTGCTTAAAGCTCCAGAAATCCAGCAGCGTATTATCTAAGTCGAAAAGCACAGCCTTGAACATATTCATTCCTCCAACACCATTTCTATTTTTTCCAGGAATTTCCCTGCAAATTCCACCATGTTTCTCGCCTCATCCAAA
>JGI10211J14876_10000556_pt1 | contig 16084 bp, 19 predicted proteins | sample Etolagsediment_FD_14876 | JGI IMG/M metagenome (IMG submission 14876)
GCAGGCAACTAAATGCGGGTATAGGCGAGATCGTTGGAGCCAGAGGGAGGTTCGATTACAATGATCTTCACCGTTTAAATGATGACCAATTAGAAATGTTATATAGATATTTAGATGCAGCTTATGATAAAGGGATGCGGCCCTGGACTGATCATAATCTTGATGAATTATTATATGATGCGAAAAGGTTTACCGATCGTTGGCAAATATTACGGGATCATGTACAACATAAAAATATTGCCCATTATTTAGATGAAAAAGCTAATAGACATCGTTATGCACCTGATGGAGTAGAATACAATAGAGGGCTTGAAGAATTAAAAACAGATGATACTGTAGAAGGCGGTAAAAGAAAATCTAAAAAATCTAGAAAAAAGAGATTATCAAAAAAGAGAAAACATTAAACAATTAAAATTGAAAAATATTAAATATATTTTTTATATTTAATATTAAAATGGTTGTCCACTGTAAAGACCAGTTTAAAGATCATGATCTAGAATATCAAGAATATTTTAATCAATTTCCATATACATTAAGTGATTTTCAAAAATGGTCAATATTTGCAATAGTAAATGGTCATCATAGTTTAGTAACAGCTCACACTGGTTCAGGTAAGACGCTTCCAGCTGAATTTGCAATTAGATATTTTAAAGAAAAAGGTAAAAAAGTAATTTATACTGGACCGATTAAAGCACTTTGTAATCAAAAGTTATATGATTTCAAACAAAAGTTTCCAGATATCACATTTGGTATTTTAACCGGAGATATTAAAGACAATCCAGAGGCTGATGTACTTATTATGACTACTGAAATTTTAAGAAATACACTCTTTAATAAAAAAATTAATACAAAAAATAGTGAATCAAAACCTATTGAATTACAATTTGATTTAGATATCGAGACAGAGTTAGGTGCTGTTGTTTTTGATGAAGTTCATTATATTGGTGATGCCGACCGTGGTTCAGTTTGGGAACAATCAATCTTACTATTACCACCTCAAGTACAGTTAATTATGTTATCTGCAACTATTGAAAAACCGCAAATATTTGCTGAATGGCTTGAAACAGAAAAAAATAAAGGATTAGAATTATCAGAAAAAAAACAATTATATATGACAACAACATATGAGAGAGTTGTACCACTAACACATTATTTATGGACATCTTGTGCACCATCAGTAATTCAAAGCCATAAAGGTACACCTATGGAATATAAACTACGTGAAGTTATTAATAAACCATTACAAGTGGCTAGTAGTAATGGAACTTTTAATGACTCAAATTATTATAAAACAAGTAAAGTATTAGATTACTTTTTCAAAAATAAGATCACTAGTAAACGGCAATATATATTAAATGATTTAGTACAATATTTAAATAGAAATGATATGTTACCGGCAATATGTTTTATATTTTCAAGAAAAAATGTAGAAATTGCAGCTAAAGAGATTACCCATACACTTTTTGATAAAGATGATAAAACACCTAGTATTATTGAGCATGAATGTGAGAAAATTTTAATGTCTAAACTAAAAAATTACCGAGAATATACAATGTTAGATGAATATAGAAGTATTGTTACTTTACTTAAAAAAGGCATTGCAATTCATCACGCAGGTATAATGCCTATTTTACGAGAAATGGTTGAGCTACTTTTTGAAAAACGTTATATTAAATTACTATTTGCAACAGAAACATTTGCAGTTGGTATTAATATGCCAACTAAAACAGTTATATTTACACAACTTAGTAAATTTAGTGGAAATGGTATGAGAGAACTACTGTCACATGAATATACACAGATGGCCGGTAGAGCTGGTAGACGAGGTATTGATAAAATTGGTCATGTAATTCATTGCAATAATCTATTTAGAATGCCAGAATTTAAGACCTATAAAGCAATGTTAACTGGTCCACCTAAAATGTTAATATCTCAATTTAAGATATCATTTAACTTAATTTTAAGTATTATATCAGCACAAGGACATAGTCTTGCACATCAAATAGATAATGAATTAATTAATTTTATGGAAAAGAGTTTTGTTCAAAATGATATTACAAAAGAGATTAATATGTATGATAAATTAGATAAAGAGTTAGAAGATAAACTAAAAATATGTGAAGAAACTTTAAATGATCAGGCTATATGCAAAACTAGTGTAGATATTCTTAAAAAATATAATGAATTGACTAATAATATTAAAATTGTTAATAATAAACAAAAAAAACGTTTACAGAAAGAAATTAGCGAAATTAGAGATCAAAATAAAACAGTCAAAAAAGATATAGAATATCTTATTGAATATGAATCAATATTAGATGAAAAGAAAAAAAATGGAGGATTTAAAATGAATGCAGTTAACTATATTCAAAATAATATAGATAATATTATTCACATTTTAAACACTAATGGGTTTTTAGAATATGGTTATGGATTAACAAATAAAGGTATTGTGGCTATGCATATACAAGAACTTCATCCATTAGTGTTAGGCGATCTTTATGAAAAATATAACGGTTTTACAGATTTTAGTGCAAAAGAACTTACTGGAGTACTAAGTTGTTTTACTAATATATCTATTCCACAAGATATGAGATTATCTATTCCTGGAGATACACATATTAATAGTAAGGTTAAAAATTGTTGTAAAGATATTGGAATTTTAATTGAAAAATATTACGATGTAGAAGTTGAATATCAAGTTGATACAGGAGCAGAATATGATATAAATTATGAATTAATTGATTATATTATTAAATGGTGTAATACTACAAATGAGCAGCAATGTATGGAATTAATAAACACTATTAAAGCAGATAAAGAGATATTTTTGGGAGAATTTATTAAAGCAATTCTTAAAATTAATAATATTGCAAAAGAATTAGAAAAAATATGTGATATTCTTGACAATATAAACTTACTTCAAAAAGTTAAAGAAATTCCAATCTTAACACTGAAATATGTTGTAACAAATCAATCTTTATATATTTAAAAATTGTATAATATTATACAATAATGCAAGAGCAACTAATTGATATAGAACTTAGAGAGAGAGAACAAGATATAAATCGATTAGCAAGAGGTATACAAGAAGTTAGTGATTTATTTACAGATATATCACTTTTAGTCTCATATCAAGGCGAACAGATTGAAAATATAGAAACTAATATTCAAAATTCTTTTTCACATATTGATAAAGCTAATATTCAATTAGAAAAAGCTAAAAAATATAGAGTGAAAAAGAGGCGATTTTATGTTAAGCTATTTTGTTTTATATTTTTAATAATAACTATTATAATTATATTGATTATTTTAAAATTTTAAATTATTTCAGCTCTAATTTTTTGTTTTAGAGTTATACCATCTTGTAATAAATATAGTTTAAAATTGCTTGCGGTATAATTATCTAATATATTTTTTGTATTTACTCTTGTAAATAATTTAAGATCTGGAATATAAACAGTATACTGATTTAATTTGAACGGTCTCTCTATCATATCAAATAAATATCCTTTATAATTTGTTTCTAATATAGATTTATCATTGGTACACATATTTAACATATTACAATCTGTTTGAACTTTTCTAATAGCTCGCATTGTAGTATTAATATACTCTAACTGATTTTCCCAATAATTATAAAAATCTATAGATTTATTTGACAGTTGACTTAATTTTAATTTTTCTTGTAATTTAAGCATATTTAATAGATCAACTAACCGTCGAATTGGAGATGTTATATGTACATAATTATCTAAACCTGAGTTAATTAATTGATGACCATTATTTTCTTTATAGTTAGTATATTTACCACTTGCACACTGCCAAATTTTAATAAAATCATAAATTTCACTTGGTATAGTATCTGGATGTTTTAATTTAGACTCTTTTAATGTAATACTCCTATAAATACCTGTTTTAAATTCTTCTAACTTATCTGCTGATTTATTATTCATAAGTAACATAAGATATGATACAATATGATGACTATCAGTAATTTCTCTCATATATTTTTCTCGTTTATTTAATTTATTTATACAATCAAATACTTTTTTATATAGTTCATCGTTATCTAGTCTCTCTTCATTATAAATATAATTTTTTGAAACTTTAATTATAACATTTTTAAAAATTATATCAGTAATTTGATTATCGTTAATTATTAAATCAATACAAAATGCTAATCTCTCTTGATTTTCTAATAAACTACATAAATTTTCAGATAATAAGGTTGGTAACATAGGGCATTTTCTATCAGGTAAATATATTGTTGATATTCTCTCTGAAAATGAATCCCAAAGTTTAAAATAGTCTAATAAAAGTGGTACATTTGCTACATATATACTAAGTTTGTTATCAATCATACTAAACGCATCATCTAAATCTGTACTACCAGATGGATCTATAGATATAACATAATGTTCTCTCCTATCTTCAATATTTGGATGTAATTTAATAATATTATCATATATATTTATTCCTAGTTCACGATTTGCACGATTTACATCATTAATAAATTTTTTAAGAGGTTTAAATAAATCTTTGCAATGTAACTGGTATTCATAAAATGCAGACAAATCGTCTATATTACCAACTACATTATTTAGTGTTCCAACTGGATGTTTACTATCCCAGTTATTAAATTTAAAAAGAATGTATTTATTAGTTATATTTTTATTAAAAGTGACATGTTTTTCTTCATATGGTATTAAAAATGCAGGTAATCGTTTATCATTTGGTATACATTTATATAAAAACTTTTTTCCTGTTGTATTTCTTCCATATGTTTTACCTTTTAATATAAGAATTCCAGCTAAGTTTTTAGCTAGTCGCAATGGAGAATTAATAATTGTTCCTGTATTATCAATTACATCACCAGATAAAATCTTTTTTTCTATAGGATTTATGTCTAATTCTACTAAGTTATTTGTATGCTGATCATATATTTCCCAAGACCTATAATTACTATCTAAAATATGGATTTTATAATGCATTATTATTAATAGTTTATAAATATATTTTTACTCAATTTTATTTATAAATATATTTATAAATAAATTTATAATTTATAAATATATGGGAAATATTTGCGAAATTTTTTCGAGTAAAGAGAGAGAAAAAGAGCAATCACATATTGCTACTCCAGTCTATATACACGAAGACACACACAATATTCCAAAAGGAATTCCTGTACAACAATATCCACAAGTACAACAATATCCACAAGTAGGAGTAGTTAATCATAATCCTAATGGACAACCTATTATCATATATGCTAACCAAAATCCTATGGTGGATGGATTTACTACTGGCTTACTTGGCGGTATGATTTTATCAGATTTAGCAGATGATTGTTATTAATCAATCTTTATTTTTTGCATAACATCGTGTTTAATATTTTGTCTTTGTAAAAAATACTTAAAATATTCGGGTAATATAGCTATATTATTCATATAACTTCTATATTTAAAACTTAATAATACTGTATCTGATGTATTAAACTGTATACTATTCCACCAATATGCTGGAATAAATAGTAATTTTCCTTTTTCTAATGTAACATCTAAGCATTTAACTTTACTAAAATCGTGTTGATATTGTTTTTGTGTATCCCAGGGATTTACTGGTGATCTAAATTCAAAATTGTCATAATCTTTATTTGGAAAAAGATATTTACTACTTTTTGGTGGGGCTAACTTTACTGTAACATTTCCATTTAAAACTACTATAAAATGTCTGTAATTTATATCATATCTAAATGGTGTTTTAGTATTAAGAGAACCAAAAAGATAATCATATTGACTAGACATTAATGAAAAAGGTCTTAAAAACAAATCATTTGTTTTTAAATTTTTTATTAAACTTGTTTCTTTTAAAAATTCTTCATTATTTTCAGAGAAATAATTTGAAGTTTTATCTCGTTTTACTACTACTAATGCTTTATTAAAATTTATTGGTAAATAAAGCTCTCTATTATTATTACCTGAAATATCTCTTAATTTTATATCAAATGATCCATATAATTTATTAATATTTGCTGTATCTAATTGATTAAAACAATTAATATCTAAATCTAAAGTTAATGGTTGCCGTAAATTACATACCTCTTCAAAGCGTTCTTTTGATAAATTTGATACTTCAAATACTTCTAAATCATTGCTTGTTTTATAATGATAAAATATGTGTAAATATAAAAATAATACTGTTACAAATATAAATACTGTTATTATTATATTCATTTAACTTCTCAATATAATAATTTTTTTTGTATTTTACATATTTTACTTATTTATTTGGTTTCAGAAATATCTAATTTCATAGTTGACTGACTTTTTACATCTGATTCATCTACTTTAATTTCAGTAGATTGATTTAATGTTGCACTATTTAATTGTTCTGTTAAATCAGCAATAGTAGCATTCTGGTTTGAAATTGTACCTCGGAGAGATGTTACTAGTGTTGTTAATTCTTGCACACTTTTTTGTTGTTTTATAAGAGATGATTTTAATAATTTTAATTCTGAATTAGTATTTCGTGTAAAATTTTCTAATTCACCACTATTACTACCATTACCCATACCACCTTTTTCTTCTAACATTTCCAATCTTCTTTCTAAAATAAATAATATCTTATCATGATCACGTAATAACTGAAGAGGGTGACTAGCATTCGCAGTTCTATTAGTTTTTATACCATTTTCATTTGTGTTTCTGGAATTTATTAATTTAGCTAAGCATGGTTCATCGTCTTGTAACATATCTGGCATAGAAGTATTAGAGCTAAATTGTTGTTCAGCTGGATTTCTTCTCCGTTTGGCAGCAGCTAATGCGGCGTTTCCACTCATATAAACTATTATTTATACTAAATTTTTCTATTATTTTCGCATTTCCATTTTTATTGGAGGATGATATTCATAATCTATAATATCGATATCAGATATTCTATATTCGTCAATCGAAGTATATGTATTTTTTATACATATTTCAGGAAATTTATATGGCTTTCTCTCAATTTGTTGTTTTAATTCTTCTATATGATCATCATATATATGAGTATTTCCTAAATAATATACAAATTCTTTGGGCTTTAAATTACAATGTTTTGCTATAATATGTGTTAAAATACTATATGAAGCTATATTAAATGGAACTCCTAAACCTACATCTCCACTTCTTTGATATAATGAGCAAGAAAGTTCATCTTTTACAACATTAAATTGTGCTAAAACATGGCAAGGAGGTAATGCCATTTCTTCTAGTTGACAAGGATTCCACGCTGACATAACTAGTCTTCTAGAATATCTCTCTTTTGGATCTTTTAGACATTTTATAATATATAATAATTGATCTACACCTTTATCTGTATAGTCTGTTTCACAGTTTGTATATGGTGCATTAAAATGTCTCCATTGATGTCCATAAACTGGACCTAAATCATCTTCTTCTAAATTAGTTAGGCCTCTGCTATCTAAAAAATCTCTTGAACCATTTCCATCCCATATATGAACATTTTGACTTTTTAAAATTTTGTTACTTGTTTTGCCACTTATAAACCATAATAGCTCTTTAATACAAGTTTTAATTGCTACTTTTTTTGTTGTTAACACTGGTACTATATTATTTTCTAAATTAAAATGCATTGCAGAGCCAAATGTAGTTAAAGCATTTCCATTTCTTCCTGAAACCATTTCACCATATTGTATTATATCTTCTATTAGACTAATATATTGATATTCATCGTGTTTTTCGCCATTTCTTTCTTTTAGCTTTTCTAAAGAATGTTTTATCATTAATTTATTACTATTATTATTTTTAATTTCTTTTTATAAATCATATGGACATACAAGAACCAATTGAAGATACCAAAAAAGGCTTTTTTGGATATGTTTTTAATTTTGATGATACTAATACTGGTCAATTAACTAATTTATATCAGTATACATTTATTGCTATACCACTTATATTACTAAATTTAAAGATTCTTAATCATTTTAGCCCAGATGTAGATGAATCTAAAGGAACTTTAGAAATATTATTTGAAATATTTCTGAGTATTAATTGGATTTTACTCACTATCTGGTTTGTTAATAAAATTATTCGCTATATACCAACTAAGAGCAAAATGAGTTATCCTATTTTTAATGAAACAAATTTTATATTACCATTACTAATTGTATTATTTACAATGAATACTAAACTTGGTAATAAAATTAATTTACTAATTGAACGTGGGGTTGACTTATATGATGGAAAAACAAATTTAAAAGATAGTAATAATAATGTAAATCAACAAGGTCAGAAAGATATTAAAACTACTCAACCTATATCTCATATGGGTGGTAATCCTCGTTTACCTCCATCCCCTGGTGGTGTAGATGCTGTTTATGGTATACCAACTGGTAGTAATATTAATTTACAACAAAATCATCGAGGAAGCGAAAGTGAAGGTAGATATACCAAACAGTTACATCGTGAAACTGTACAATCGCAAAGTCAACAGAGAAATTTTAATAATGATTTTTCTGGACCTAATATCAATAATCTATTACAAACTACTGAACCAATGGCTGCAAATGAAGCATTTGGTGGTAACATGTTTGGAGGCAGTGTATTTTAGAAAAATAAATAATAATATTATATATCATAAATATATAATGTCATTAGCTGTATTAAAAAAGAAAACTATGAATGGTAATCCCAGACAAGCACCTATATCTGGATCTAATAATGGAACATTTGGATTTTCTCTAAATGGAACACGACGTGGAAATCATACTGGCAGAGAGACAAATCTTGCACCCGGAGCTATGACAGGATCACCACAAATGATTGGTCCAACACCATCAAATCCAACTGGACCTGGGATTTATGGGCATCCATCATCTGTTTGTACAAATGATCCTACTGTTGTAAAAACAACTGTTATGAATACTCGAGGTATGTTAGCTAAACGATTACGAGGCATTGAGAGAATACCACCAATGGCTCCTATTAGATCTATAATGCCTGAAAATGGTTCTTGTCCTTCTAATGGTGAACCGGCTAATTCTTGTGGGTGTGAAATGGGTGGAATTATTGAACCTACAAATAGTCTAAATACTCAATATTGGTCTAAATGTCATTTAAATAAATTTTGTACGGGCCCTCTTTCCGTTAATTGGGTTAAAAATCCTATTGTACCAAGTGGAAACCAAAGTATATATATTGAACGCATTGTTAAAATTAATGGTAAGTCTACTAGTAAACATGCTTGCGATTCAACTAAATCATTTAATGGTATTATGGGTGTTCTTGATTTATCTGGATTATTAGCTGTTCAAAATGTACCCCAAGGATGTAATACTAATAGTAGACTAAATTTATCTGAAAAACAATTAGAAGCTCTTGTCAAATCTCATTCTATTATGCCATTTTATAGTCTTTGTCGGCGTGCTAATATAGATATTCCTGTAGAGCTTAGAAATTGTGCTGATAGAACACCAGTTAGAGGTATGGAAAATTGGACTGCAACTGGTAGAAATATTGTTACTAGCAGAACTGCTAAACCTGGTATTACAACAATCGATTATGGAACTTATATAAGTAGACGATTAAAGATTAATAATTATATACCACCACAATTAGAATGCAATAAACCACAACCACAACCTAATCTTGCTATATCTTGTCGTAAAACATCCTATAATAGTCACTGGAATAACAATATTCCACCTAGTATACAATGGGCTGCAGGTCAATTTAGTATTTAATAGATAATTAATTATAAAAGTAATTATCTATCTTCTTATAGTTTTTCTTTTATTAGAACGTCTCTTTTTTGACTGTTTCTTTTTTGACTGTTTCTTTTTTGACCGTCTTTTTTTAGACTGTTTACGGCCACCTTTATATTTTATTTGATTTGGTGGAGGCGGTGGCAGTACAGCTGGCTCACCTTCTACACTAGCCCATCCATCTTGCCAACTATTTTGTTTATTAGTAAAAAGAGTTAAATTATTGTCAGCACTTGCACCATTAGGACCATCTGGACCAGCTGGATTAAAAACATCAAATTGTGGAACAACCATTGTTGTATCTCCATCACTAGTACTTCCACCTGACATACGACGACGGCGCCCTGCACCTAATTGAGATATTTTTGTTGTATGTTCTTGCCATTTTTGTATAGCATTTAATCCTGATTTCATAGGATCACCTTGTCCTGGATAACTTAGTAAAGGTTTAGATTGACTAACATCAGATGGAACTATTCCGTGTTGTTTTGCAAAATCACTAACATCACTCATACTTAATATATAAATATAAAATAAATTAAATAATAGTTGTTATATTATGTATATTATGGATTACAAGTTAAGCAATAATGACAAATTGCAATTGCAGGAAATGATTAAAACAAATGATGTAGAAGATAAAACTGATTTAATTCGTGCTACAAAACATAGTAAATTAATTCGTGAACAAGTGAAATTACTAGAACAACTTAAACAAGACTATTCAGAATTATATAAGAGTAATTTTCAAGAATTTGATACATTAACTGTAGAAAAATGCCATTTTTTATTCCAAAATTATACAGATATATATAATAAAGTATTAAAAAATGAAATTAATCTAGATATATTAAATAAATTTCTAGATGCTCTAGAATTAATTGAAAATGGTGAAGTAGATCAGCACGAAGCATCTGTTAAAGTTGGTACATTTTTAAAAGAATTATATGTTGATTCTGCACTTAGAAAAACTGAAAAAATGGATGCTGAAAATAGTAATAATGATGATGAAAAAAATGATATTATGGAAATTTCTTGGAGCGAATACAAACGAGTCCGTTCATAATACTTAGTTCTCAATTTTTATTTTTTTTGTACGAGGAAGTTTTACTCCTAATTGTCGTTCAATCTTTGCGATATCAGAATTAGTGGGAATATCTTTTCCTGTTTCCCATCGTGTTAACAGAGTAACTGCTATACCTAATCTATTTGCTAAAGTTTGGCGTGTCACACCACCTCTTGCTTGTTCAATTAATTTTCCAAGATTTGGAGGTGCTTCAATTTTTACATCTTGACTAGACATTTTTTGTGATATTTTTTTAGTAATTTCAGCTTTTTTTGCATTTGTTGATTTTGTATTTAAAGTAATCGTATTCCAATCCTGGTGTTCCATTATTGAAATAATAATATAATATAATATTATTTCAATTTTCTCACTATATAATATATGTTTTATTTATTGTATGCTGCATTAGTATTATTTCCTAACCCTGGGCTCAGTTTTAGTAGAAGAAATATTTTAACTACTGGTATCGCAATGACATTATTAGATACAAAAACTATAAAAAATGGTGATGATGATGATGTAGGTTATATACGTGGATATAAAAATAATTTATATTATTCTGGTCCAATTACTGATTCTGCTATATTTAGTATTACTTCTAATTTAATAACAATGCAAAATGAGGGTCAATTTAATGATATTAATTTACATATGCAAAGTCCAGGCGGATCATTACTTCCTAGTTTAGGATTAGTTGATTTAATTAGAACATCTGATATTCCTATTAATACATATGTTGATGGTTATTGTGCAAGTGCAGCATCTCTAATTACAGTTGTTGGATCACAACGCTTTATTAATCGTTATGGCGTTGTATTAATACATCAGTTAAAAATGGGAATAGAACCAAGTAAATATTTAGAAATAAAAGATCAGACTGATAATGCAGATACATTAATGAAATTAATTAAGGATATTTATTTAGAAAATACTAATTTATCTAGAGAAAAATTAGATGAATTACTAATGCATGACTGGTGGTTAAATTCTACATTATGTAAAAGCTATGGTATAGTAGATATTGTTGTAATGTAAATATAATAAAAGTTTGATTATATTTACATTATAGGGATTACTTTTGATAAAAATTTCTTTTTTTTTGATTTTAAAAATTTACCACGCTTATAGCACTTTTTTGTACTTAAAGATTTTTTCATCAATATTTCTTTTTCATCTATATCGAATCTTTTTAAATTATTAAATCTTAAACCATAAATATATAATTTATTTATACTATTTAATCGTTTTTTTAAACAGTCATCTACTTGTCCTACTCGTATTTTTACTTTAATTCCTTCTGGAAAAACAATTTTAAATGCTCCTATTCTACCTACACCAGATAAAGTTACATATTTATTTTTTTCTATTTCTGCAACCATTTCTGAATTAATAGATTTAAATGGACTATTTTTAAAAAAATTTGATATTAAATCTACACTTCCATTTTTTTTTTCCATTTCTTTAATTTCTTTTTTATTTTTTCTTAAAAAATTTACGCGTTTTTTTAATTTTTCTAATGCAGGTCCTCTGTCGATTGAATGTAGTAAATTTATATTTTTACTATTTACTATTTCTAATTTAGAACTACGATGATTTTTAATATAATTACTTGCTTCACCAGTTGTTCTAATCATTAATAATGTTAAAGGTTCTATATTTTTAGACAATTCAGGAACTTTTTCAAACCAATATCCCAGTTTATTAACATTTCCAGCTTTTTTTGTTTTATTTTTTCTGGACATTATATATATATTACTATATAAAAATACAATATATATATAGAATAATATTAATGATTTTATCTAATCTATGTGATGATATATTAAATTATATATCAACGCTAATAAATATAAAATGTCATGTTTGTTATAAAAAATTTGATTATAAAAATAATTTTTATAAAAAACAAGGTAAATTTTATTATTGTTGTAAAGAATGTTATCTATTTACTTAATATCTACCATTAATTTGAATAATTAGATCATTTTCACATATATCTGGTTTTGCACAATTATATTGTTTAAATTTTTCTTTAAATTCTATTATAGTATTTTCGTTTATAATAGGTGATTCTTGTTGTAATCTTTCATATTCTTTAAACGCCCAATTTACAAAATCTTTAATTAAAACTCTATCTTCTCTCTTTAATGTTAGTTGTAATTTTATTGATCTATAAAAGTTTGAATATTGTTTTGAAATTATTCTATGTTCACTCGCTTTCTCATCTGCATTATAAAATTGTTTAAATGATTGCAATAATGATGATATCATTCCAACTATTCCTACTAAGTACATAATTAATGTATAATAACTAGATGAAGTACTTGATAATGACAATGATGATGATAAAGTTGTAATTATAATACAAGAAATAGATAATAGATTACTTTTTTTTCTCCAGTATTTTCTATCTTTGTTATGAATGATTGCAAGACCACCACATTTCTCTCCCCAACATTTTAATAAATCCTCGATATCATCATTCCATTCTTTTAAGTTTATATCTAAAGTATTATAATTATTATTTTCTATTTTTTTTTCTTCGTTAGAGAGAAGAGCTTCGTCTAAATTACCATTATAGTTCATATTATTAATTATTAATAATAAATAATTAATAATTAATTTAAAAAAAAGTTGCTGAATGTTTGGCAGGTTTTATTACTGTTACAACAGCTCCTGTTACATTAGAATTTTGTAATACGTGTTCGGTATTTGTTGCCGCATTTCTTGATAACATATTATTACCTAATAATGGTGTTACTGCCCATCCTCTATCTCCGCAAGCTGTTTTAGGTGGTGCTGGTGCATTAAAAACAACACCTTTTGGTGGATTTGGACCAGTACCTGCATTTCCTAGCGAACCAAAAGGACCACTTGGGCCTGAACCATGTCCTCGACATTTTGGAGGCACTACATAACCTCCATTTCTTGTTCGGCGTCTTGCATTTGATACTGCTAAATAATTTGTATGTGTTCCATTAAGATTATTATCATTAAATGATAATCCATCTTTTGTATTTCTGGTCGCTTGACCAATTGCTCGATTTTTTCTTCTACTTATAAGTTCTTGTGAACTCATAATATTATTTTGTTTGCCATTAATTAAACAAGTATTAGGTGCACTACCACCACATCCTACATTATTTCGTCTACGATTAGCAATTGTATGATTACTGGTACTCCATACATTTGCCATACGTAAAACAGTAGGAGCACCCTCGCTTTCTTTTGTAAATTCTGCTTTTCCATCTTGTATATATGGTTTTGCATTAAATATATCATTACATCCAACATACGGTGGTACATCTAATCCTTCTACTCTAACAACACCAGTATTACATTGTAAATTACCATATGCATATACAGAGCATATAGGTGCTTTTGTAAATGCACGTCTCGCTTGAGCAAATGTAGATGTATTATCTGCATAGCCTGTTTTTTGTGGCATACCAGCGTGTACATTTGTTGCCCCATTTTGTATATATTGTTTTAATGGAATACTAGTTTGATTAGATGTTCCATACCCAAAATGTGGACTATATCTTATTACCGTTGTACTCATATATATTAGTATAATAGTAAAAAAATATAATTAAATATATTTTCTTATAGTAAATATATATGGGTATTGTAAATATTTTAATAATATCATTATCATATTGTAGTTGTTTTAATACTGGTATATATCCTAAACCTATATATAAAAATATTTTTATGAAACAAGATGATTTAAATTTTCTTAATAATAGTAATAAATTTAGTAATGGATTAAAACTTTTTACAGCTAAAGATACTAAAGCGACTGCAATAAAATGGTTATATGGAACATTAGACGAAGTTGATAATCACCCTACATTTGTTTTAGGTGATATAGTAAGTACAATTACTTATAGTCTTAGAGAACCTGATCGTTATGATTTATATATTGCTTACAAGCCCAACCGATTTGATGATGAGCCTCATTTTATAGGATGTTTTTCTATTAAACCTGAAAAAAGATTGTTATCTATTGAACAGATTTGTACAAATCCTTTTATAAAAGATACTTCTCTAACTGATTATAAAAAAAAGTTAACTAATTTAGCAAGTCAATCTGGTGTAGTATTATATCCTCAGCCTTTAAAATATCTTATTAATCCACGTTATTATATGGAATTTACTCAGTCACTTTAATATTTTTTTTATATAAATAACATTTACTACAATAACAAATATATCTTGTTGATAATGGTTCATCAATTGCATCTTCAATCCAATTGTGTTCACATTTTTTTTCTAAAATTTTATTAACTTCAACTAATAATTGTTTTTGCTCTCGTAAATAGTCTTTTCCAAACATTTTTATATTAGTATCATATTGTGTAATAATCATTTTATCAGTATTATTACTCAATTGTTTTCTAAATTCTAGTTTTTCATAATTTTCTTGTAATATGTTAATTTCTTTTTCTAATGAAAATTTTAGTTGAATTAGTTGTTCTAATGAATTATTTTCCATTTTTAAAATAATTTATTAATATTATTTTATTTCAATTTAAAAATAAAATATATATAATATACAATCTTGTATAAGATTGTAATAGGCACCATTGGTGTAGTGGTAACATGTTCGCCTTCCAAGCGATCGCCCAGGGTTCGATTCCCTGATGGTGCATATATATAAATATATATATTTAGCAAAAAAATATATATATAATATATAATGCGTAAACATACTAAGAGAGTTAAATATTACAGAAAAAAAGGATCAAAAAAATTACGAGGTGGTAACCCATTAGCCAGACTTTTGGGATTTGGTAGACCTGCTGCAACCCCTAATGATGCTCAAGCACAACTTGTTGCTCAAGCACAAGCCGATGAAGTAGCTGGACATCAACAAATGACTGAAAGTAAACAACAACAGGCATTAGCTCTTAGAAATCAATGTCAAGATTATCAACGTAGAGCTGATCAATTAGATGAGGAGGCAGCTGAACATATGAGAGCTACTGCTGAAATTGCTCGCAATAGAGAGTCTAAAAATAGATGTGATCAGGAACATGCTATGCGATTACAAGAAATTGAACAAGAATATCAACAACGACTTGCAGAACTAACTCAACAGCATAACGCTGCTTTAGATCAAGAAAAACAAAGAACAAATGAAGAACATGCTGCATGTTTAAGAGAAGGGATGAGATTAGTTCCAAGAGTACAAGCTATGGCACAAAACCCCGAGGCTCGGGAGGCTACTCTAGATGCTGCTGCCG
>JGI10211J14876_10000560_pt1 | contig 15949 bp, 15 predicted proteins | sample Etolagsediment_FD_14876 | JGI IMG/M metagenome (IMG submission 14876)
CAAGGTGACTGGAGTTCAGACGTGTGCTCTTCCGATCTGGTAGTCCACGCGCTCGTTTATTTTCTAGCGTCAGCGTTAAAACCTTCTAAAGCCTTGCGCTGCAAGGGGTTTGGATATCGCAAGACACAAGAAGCCTAAAGGTGTTTAAGATGTGTTTAGTTTGGGTTTAGCAGTTGCTAGTTACGTTTTCAGAATTTGCAACGATTAAAGGTTGTAGTCGTGGTGCTGTAACACATGCGACTAAGGACCGTATTGCAGAAGCTGTTGTTGAAAAAGATGGTAAGCGATGGCTCGACCGTGATATGGCGCTTGAGTTATGGCGAAAGAATACATTGAAAACACATAATTCTAAGGTACCAGATGCTGACCCTATAGACCCGCAACAATTGAAGCAGGTTATTAGGTCATTACCTGATGATTCGATACCAGAGTTAAATGAAAGCAGAGCAAGGCGTGAGCATTACCAAGCGGAATTAGCGAAATTGCAGGTTTCATTGCAGCGTGGTGAGTTGGTTGCTGCTGATGAAGTAAAAAAGCAGGCGTATCAGGTAGGCCGGTCGATACGTGAGGCGCTGGCTAATTTAGCTGATAGGTTAAGCCATCAGTTAGCAGGTGAAACTGATGCGATGGTAATTCATAAGATGTTGAGCGAGGAGCATAGGGACGCATTGTTGGCATTGATTGAGGCAGAGCGATGAGCGTATGGCGTGATGCGTTTATGGACGGGCTGCGGCCTGACTTGGCGTTAACGGTTAGTGAATGGGCTGATGCTAATAGAAGGCTTAGCAGTAAGGCAAGTGCGGAGCCAGGGCCATGGCGTACTAGCAGGACGCCTTATTTGAAGGAACCGATGGACTGCCTTAGCAGTAGCAGCAACGTGCAGCGTGTTGTGATGATGTTTGCAGCGCAGACGGGCAAGACGGAGGCTGGCAGCAACTGGCTGGGCTATGTAATCAATTCAGCGCCGGGGCCGATGCTGCTAGTGCAACCTACGGTAGAGATGGCAAAACGATTATCAAAGCAAAGGTTGGAATCGCTTATTAGTGAGACGCCATGCTTAGCGGATAAGATTGCACCGGCTAGAAGTAGGGATAGCGGTAACACGATGTTTGCTAAGGAATTCCCAGGCGGGATGATGCTGCTTACTGGTGCCAATAGTGCGACTGGGTTGAGGTCTACACCATGCCGTTATATTTTTATGGATGAGGTTGATGCGTTCCCTGCTGATGTAGATGGCGAGGGCGACCCCGTTAGTTTGGCGGAGAAGCGTGCTACTACATTTGCTAGGCGTAAGATTTTACTTACTAGCACACCAACGGTAAAAGATTTTAGCCGTATTGAAGCTGAGTATTTACGTAGCGACCAACGGCGGTTTTATGTGCCGTGTCCTAAGTGCAATGAGATGCAATGGCTGAAGTGGGCACAGCTTAAATGGGCTGATAATGACGCGAGCACAGTGCGATATGAATGCGAGAAGTGCAAGGAGCAGTTTGCTGAGATACATAAACCGATGATGCTGCGGCAAGGTGAGTGGAGAGCTACGGCACCATGTGATGGCAAAACGGCTGGGTTTCATTTGTCGGGCCTGTACTCACCATTAGGATGGCTTAGCTGGGTTGATATGGTTGATGATTTTTTACGTGCAAAGTCTGATGCGCCAATGCTTAAGAGCTTTGTTAATACTAGATTGGCTGAAACATGGGAGGAAGATTATGCAAGCAAGGTAAGTGCTGATGGATTAATTGCAAAGCGTTTGGATTATGCGTCTGGTATATGCCCAGATGGCGTGTTGCTGCTAACGGCTGGCGTTGACGTGCAGGACAATAGGTTAGCGATTAGTGTATGGGGCTGGGGTGAAGCTGAAACAGGTTGGTTGATATGGCACCAAGAGATTATGGGTGACCCAACGCAGATTGAAGTATGGGGCCAACTTGACCAAGTATTAGCTACAGCATGGGCTACTGAAAGCGATAAGGAATTAAAGATAACGCAGATGGCAATTGACTCTGGCGGCCACTGCACACATGAAGTTTATAATTATGTAAGGGACCGTATACGGCAAGGCGTGGTAGCGATTAAAGGTAGCAGTAAGCGCGGTAGTGTAGCAGTTAGCAAAGGCAATAAGGTGGATGTTAATACTAAAGGCCGTACGTTAAAACGTGGTGTTACATTGTTTAGTGTTGGCAGTGATACAATTAAAACTACATTATTTGGCAGGATGAAACATAACGATGAAGGGCCGGGCGGATTGCGGTTTGGCTTGGCTGCTGATGGAGAATATTTTGAGCAGTTGACGGCTGAGAAACAGACATTGCGCTACCTGCGCGGGTTCCCAATTAGGGAATGGGTAAAGAAACCAAGCGCACGCAATGAGGCGTTGGACTGCGCGGTTTACGCTTATGCAGCATTGCAATTGAGCTACCGCAAATTTAATCGGGCTACAATGTGGCAGCAATTACAAGAACAACTTGATAGTGGTGCTAAGTTGCCGCTAAGATCAAGGAAGCCAAAGCCGGTAGCTACCGGCACTGAGTTCGTTCACAACTGGTAGCCGTGAAAATCCCAGCACAAATCAGAGCAGGCGATACGGTCAAATGGCGCGATGATGCGGCGGCGGATGGATTTGGCAATGCGATTACTAGCACCACATGGACGTTGACTTATTATTTGCGGACTAATACAGCAAGTGAAGGCGCAACGGTAGTTGGCACAGCTTATGGGACCGGCTGGGAGTTTACGATTGCGGCTGGCACCAGCGATGGCTTTGATGCGGGGCAATGGTACTGGCAAGCGATTGCGACTTATAGCACCGAAAAGCTGACGCTAGGCGCTGGCCAGCTTGAGGTATTGCAAGCGCTGAGCTATACCGGCGCGCCAGGTGCTATTGATGGCCGCACGCAGTTACAAGAAGATTTAGATGCGGTAAAGGCTGCAATCAGAGCAATTGTATCTGGCGGTGCAGTGCAGCAGTATAGTATTGCAGGGCGTAGCCTTAGTAAGTATTCGCTATCTGACTTGATGCAACTAGAAGCAAAATTAAAAGCTGAGGTTAAACGCGAGCAGGCGGCGGAATTAATTGCTAATGGCCTTGGCAATCCACATAACTTATTTGTGAGGTTTTAGATGGGCTTACGCACGCAGCTATTTAAGGCAATGGGTTTTGCGCCAATCAAAGGGCGGCAACGTGCATATCAAGGCGCAAGGATAAATCGGTTAACGGCTGATTGGATAACAAGTGCCACCAGCGCTGATAGTGAGATTAAGTCTAGCTTTAAGGCATTACGTAACCGTGCGCGGCAGTTGTGCCGTGATAATGACTATGCACGGCAGGCATTACGCGCTATCCAAAATAATGTAATTGGCCATGGCATCCGCCATCAAGGGCAGGTAAGGATGCAACGCGGCGGCAAATTAGATGAAGCGATTAATGGGCAAATCCATGAAGCATGGGAAAGATGGGGTAACAAAAGCCGTTGTGATGTAAGCGGCATTTTAGGTTTTCATGATATTGAACGGTTGTTAGCGCGGAGTTTAGCTGAAAGCGGCGAAGTATTTGTGCGGATGATACGCAAACCATTTGGCGATAGCCGAGTGCCATTTGCATTGCAGGTGCTGGAAGCTGATTATTTGATTGATGATGATATACCGCAGGCTGCAACTGGTAATACAGTGCGGATGGGTATTGAGATTGATAGTTATTTAAGGCCACAAGCTTATCATTTTTATGCTAATCATCCCGGTGATACGTATGCCGGTAACCCACGCACTAACGGCAAGAAGTTACGTGTGCCAGCAGATGAAGTAATACATTTGTTTTTACCAGAAAGGCCAGGCCAGACGCGTGGTGTTACATGGTTTGCATCGGCATTAATGCGTTTACATATGTTGCAAGGGTATGAAGAAGCCGAGGTTGTACGGGCACGCGCTAGCAGCGCCCTGATGGGTTTCATCCAATCACCTGAAGGTGAGTTGATGGGTGATGAAATTTATGATAATGAACGCGTTAGTGAGTTTACTCCAGGTGTATTTAAGTATTTAGCACCGGGCGAATCAGTAACGGTGCCAGACCTTAACTCACCTGATGGCCAGCTTGAGCCATTTACCCGTAGCATGTTGCGTGCAGTAGCGGCTGGCATCGGCGTTAGCTTTGAAAGCATCAGCAAGAATTTCTCCGAAAGTAATTACAGCAGCAGCAGGCTAAGCCTGCTAGAGGAGCGCGATACGTATCGTGTGCTGCAACGTTATATGATAGAAAATTTCCATCAACAAGTATTTGACAACTGGCTTGAGATGGCAGTGCTAAGTGGTGAGCTGCGGTTGCCGGGCTATGAGCTAAATCCAGACCGTTACCGCGCTAGTAAATGGGTGCCACGTACATGGGAATGGGTGGACCCACAAAAAGAAGTTGATGCTTATAAAACAGCAGTGCGATGTGGGTTCAAGACGTTAGCGCAGGTGATTACAGAGCAAGGCGGTGACTTGGATGCGGTATTGCTAGGCCGTCAGGCTGAGCTAGCGATGCTAGATGAGATGAATATTGTCACTGACACCGACCCAAGTGAAGTAAATGCAGGCGGCGGTGCGCAGTCTGCAATGCAACCGTTTGAAGAAACGGAGCTGCCAGCGGTTGAGTTGGAAGATGAAAGCGATGATTAAAGCAGTTACAATGGAGGCATCATTGAATAAAAGCGTAATGGACCAAAAGCGCCCATACCCAAACGAGCACGCAGCACGGTTGACAGACCCAGAGCAGTATGACGATTTTCGGCGTGAAGATGACGCAGGCGGGCCGGGCATTGATTTTATCTATGGCATTAAAGGTGATACAAGCGAACTGCAAGCAATACGGTTTGACCTAGAGCAATTTACCGCAGATGAAGCGCTTAACTGGTTGATTGAACATGAGTACGACCCGATTGAATTTGAAGAAGCAACAAGCCGCAGCATGACAGGTAAATTCCACCGCGCTGAAATGACAGCATTTAGTGAGGTAGAAGACCGCACTTATGAGTTTCCATTTAGTTCAGAACATCCAGTTGCAAGATATTTTGGCAATGAAGTATTGAGCCATGATGCAAGTGCTGCTGACCTTAGCCGTTTAAATGATGGCGCACCATTGCTATTTAACCATGATGTAGACCGTGTTATTGGTGTAGTAGAAGCAGCAAGGATTGATGATAAAGCAAGGCGCGGTTATGCACGTGTTCGGTTTAGCAAGAATGAATTTGCGCAAGAGATTTTAGCTGATGTGAAGGATGGCATTCTTAGGAATGTATCCTTCGGCTATTCCATTGATAAGATGGAAGAGCGCGGCGGTGGTGACTATGTTGCCACTGCATGGAGCCCGTATGAAATCTCAATGGTTTCAATTCCGGCTGACAAAACCGTAGGGATTGGCAGGTCACTGCTACCTACTACCACCGCTGCTTCGGCAGCACCATCCCCTGATCCCCTTCCTCCTATGGAAAACACCACCACTGATCTGGCCGTGGTGCGGGCTGAAGCCGCTGAGGCTGAACGCTCACGCATCTCCAGTATCAATTCTCTATGCACTAAGCATGGAATGGCCGACCTTGGCCAACAGCTAGTCGAATCTGGTCGTTCAATCGACGAGGCACGTGCTGCTGTTTTAGACAAAATCAACACCTACCAGGAGCCTGTGACTATGAGCGTTGCCGACATCGGCATGAGCGAAAAGGAAAGCCGCAGCTTTTCATTTTTGCGTGCCATCAACTATTTAGCAAATCCAACCGACCGCGCTGCGCGTGAATCGGCTGCATTTGAGATTGAAGCATCTGATGCTGCGGCTGCCAAATTGGGCCGTCAATCACGTGGCATCACAATTCCTCAAGATGTGTTGCGCCGTGATTTATCTGTAGGCACTGCATCTGCTGGTGGTAACTTAGTTGCTACTGATTTGGATGCTGGCAGCTTTATTGACTTGCTGCGTAATGCATCTGCATTGGACCAAGCAGGCGCCACCGTGCTGACCGGTTTGGTTGGTAACGTTGCAATCCCCCGCCAATCTGGCGCTGCTACTGCTTATTGGGTAGCTGAATCTGGCGCACCTACTGAAAGCCAGCAAACGGTTGACCAAGTTAGCCTGACACCACGCACGGTTGCAGCTTTCACTGATTACAGCCGCCGCCTGATGCTGCAATCCAGCATCGATGTTGAGAACATGGTACGTAATGATCTTGCCCGTGTATTGGCACTCAAGATTGACGTTGCTGGCCTTTATGGTACCGGCAATAGCAGCGAGCCACTAGGTCTCAAGCTAACAACCGGCGTTGGCACTGAAGACTTTGCTGCTGACACCCCTACATTCGCTGAAGTGGTAGCACTAGAAAGCGATGTAGCAGGCGCTAATGCATTGACCGGCAGCCCTGTGTATTTGATGAATGCTGCTATGCGCGGTGCTCTGAAGACTAAGGCCAAAGATACCGGTTCAGGTTTGTTTGTGATGGAAGGCGATTTGGTTAATGGCTATCGCGGTATCCTGTCCAATCAAGTTGCATCTAATGATTTGTGGTTTGGCAACTTTGCCGACTTGATCATTGGTTACTTCTCTGGTTTGGATTTGATGGTTGACCCTTACACACATAGCACTTCTGGTACTGTGCGTGTTGTAGCGATGCAAGATTGTGACATTGCGGTGCGTCACCCTGAATCCTTCAGCCGTGGCAACAACACCCTCTGATTATGTTTATTAAGGTCTTACGGCAAACAATGTTGGCAGGCCAGGTTGTACGTGTTGGGGATGTTGTTGAAGCATCCCTAACCGACGCCAAACTCCTGATTGGCATTGGTAAAGCCATTTTATCTGACCCTATCTCGCCCATTTGCTCTATCCCATCCACTCCCAAACGGAAAGCTAAACCATGACTATCCACAACCTTGGCACCAAGACTACGATCTTGGGCCTCCTGCGCAACAATGTAGTTACTGCTACCGCCACTGGTTCTGCAATTGATTTGCTGGGCTATGAAGGCGATATGGCAGTATTGCTTGATGCTGAAGCTGGCGGCGCTGGCATTACCTACGCGGTAAAGCTAACCGAATCAGATACATCTGGCGGCACCTACACTGATGTAACCGGCGGTGCATTTACCACCACTACCGCTGACACTGCTTCATTGCAAAAGATTACTGTTAATGTAACTAACCTAAAGCGATTTGTTAAGGCAACCGCCACTGTTGCAGGTGGTACTGGTGCTGGTGCAGTTGCTGTTATCGGCTTAGCTTCTGCTAAGTACGGCTAATGGCATTAACGGAAGATCTAGGCATCTTCCTGGCAGACTTCGGCGTCAGTTGTACTGCTGGCGCCGTTACTGCCTTGGGCATTCTTGACATGCCAAGCCAAGTGCTTAGTGATGGTATGGTGCTTACTACTGACTACACGTTGACAGCTAAAACATCAGATTTTGGCACTTTAATACGTGGCGATTCTATTACTGTAGATGCCATTGCCTATACAGTAAGAGAAACAATGCTTATGACTGATGGTAAGTTTGTGCAAATTGCATTGCAAAAAACATGAGCAGTCATTTTAAGACTAATACACGCAATCAATGGTCAGCATTAAATCCAGTGTTGATGGCGGGAGAGCCAGCGGTTGAAGACCATGCAAGAAATGTAAAGGTAGGCGATGGCCTTACCAATTGGGATAAGTTGCCATATTTCGGCTGCCCAGGTTATTGGGCATCGTTTTGGGATTTAACATCACAAACCGCAGTAGCAAATACACCAACTACAATTTTATTACGTAGTGCTGATTTAGATAATAGCGGCATTAGTATTGCGTCAAATACAACAATTACATTTGCCTACGCTGGCGTTTATAGCATTACATTTTCAATACAGTTTACAAATAGCGATACTTCAATACATGATATAAATGTATGGTTACGCAGGAATGGTACTAATGTAGTTGCATCTGATAGCAGATTTAGTATTACGTCTAGGCATGGCGGAGTTGATGGCAATGTAATTGGCACGGTTAATTTTGTATTAAAGCTAGATGCTGCTGACTATCTTGAGTTAATTTGGGCTACTAGCAATGCTGCTACTTATATCCATGCTGAGGTAGCACAAACTAGCCCATTTGCGCATCCAAGCATTCCCGGTGTTATCTGTACCATAGTGCAAGTTGCATCCGCTTAATCATGGCAACCAAACGCGAAACAATTATTGCTGCTGTACGTACAGCACTAACAGGCACCACAGGCGTTAGCACTAGGATTTATCGTAGTAGGGTAGAACCTATTACACGCGGTGAATCACCTGCAATTGTGGTTGAGCCGCTTAGTGATACTGCGCAACAGAATACGGCATTGCCGACATTGGATTGGAGCTTAACGGTACGTGTGGCGGTAATTGTACGCGGCGCGATACCAGACCAAACAGCGGACCCAATTGTTGAAAGCTTGCACGCCAAGATAATGGCTGATTTAACGCTTGGCGGCTATGCTATAGACATTCAGCCAATTGCTGTCGATTTTGACATGCAAGAAGCTGACCAACCGGCTGGCGTTATTTCATGCGATTATCTGATTAGATATCGCACAAGCGTTGCCGACTTATCCCCTTAGCACTTGCTAGAATGATTGATGAATACCAAGGTGTAGGCGGTTCTTACGTCCTAGACCCCATCACCGGCACCCGCAAGCCCATCACCGAGGAACTGAACAATGGTCCTACTAACTCGCAAACGCCTGATTCTGGCGAAGACGGAAGCAACCTACGGGACGGACTCAAGCCCCGCCGGAACTGACGCCATTCTTGTGCGTGAGCTTGAAATTACGCCAATTGAGGCTGATGTTGTTAGCCGTGATTTAATTCGGCCTTATCTAGGAGCAAGCGACCAGTTGCTAGCTAACACCCGCGTTAGTATTACGTTCCAGGTTGAGCTGGCAGGTTCTGGTACTGCTGCTACAGCACCACGTTTTAGCAGCCTGTTGAAGGCGTGCGGAATGGCTGAGACCACAACTGCTGCTGCTATTACCGGCACCGCCCAGGCAGGCGCTGCGGGCAGCATTACGCTTGCGGCTGGTGAAAGCTCCACAGATGATATTTATAACGGCATGATTATTACGATTACAGGCGGCACCGGTAGCGGTGATGTTGGCGTAATTACTGATTATGTAGGCAGCACTAAAGTTGCAACAGTGCAAAAATCAACTGCAACATTTACGCCAGGTGCTTCTAGCACTTATAGCATTGCAGCAAACGTAGGCTATAAGCCAGTTAGTGCAAGCTTTGATAGTGCATCAATTTACTTTAATAATGATGGCGTGTTGCACGTTATCACAGGTGCACGCGGTACATTTGTATTAAATGCTGAAGTAGGCGAAATACCAACCATTGAATTTACAATGACTGGTATCTACAATGCGCCTACTGATACAGCCGCACCAGCTACTACATACACCAACCAAGCAACGCCTTTAATCTTTAAAGCTGGTAGCACTACCGCGTTTTCAATCTTGGGTTACAGCGGTTGCTTGATGTCGCTTGAATTTGATATGGCAAATGAAATTATTTACCGGGAGCTGGTTGGTTGCGATAAATCAGTAATTATTACTAACCGTGCTGTTGAAGGCACTTGCATGATTGAAGCGCCAACAATTGCGCAAAAAGACTTCTTTACTATTGCCAACGATGATACCACCGGCATTTTAACCATGCTGCATGGTACGACTGCTGGCAACCGCGTTACGCTATTGGCGCCAAAGGTTGACATTGGCAACCCTTCATACGAAGATAGCGATGGCATTCAAATGCTAAGCTTGCCATTTGCCGCGATTCCTACTAGCGCAGGCAATGACGAAGTTTCACTAACCTTTGCTTAAACCACCCAATGGCATTTGTATTAAAGCAATCCAACACGTACACGTGGCCGATAGCATTAGTGTTGCCGGTTGATGGTGGCCGCCGCGATAAGCACACCTTTGACGGTGAATTTAAGCGGTTGCCACAAACGCGGATTAATCAAATTGTAAGGTTAGCGCGTGCATCTGAACGTGGCCGCCTTAACGATGATGAAGAATTGTTGGACCAAGATGCGGCTAAAGAGCTGCTTGCTGGATGGTCTGGCGTAGTAGATGATGACGGCAAGGAGATTCCATTTAGCGATAGTGCATTAGCGCAATTGCTAGAAATCCCAACAGTTGCTGGTCAAATTGTACGTGCTTGGTTTGAAAGCATTGATACGGCAAAACGAAAAAACTAATAGGCGCCGTTGATCATTGGTTTAAAGGTGACGGCGCTATCAATGACGAAGTGCTAGAAGATGCGCAATTATATGGCATTGAAATACCAAAACAAAATCTAGAACCTAAATTGTATGAAGTGTGGCGTGAACATAAAGCTTCATTGCTTATGTTTTTGCGTTGTCAAACGCAGTGGCGGATGGGACCATCTGGTGCAATCGGCCTAGACTATGGGGTAGTGTTAGAGCTGTTCAAGCTCTATAATGTAAAAGATCGGCAAGTGGTCATGGAGGAAATCCAAATCATGGAAGCCAGAGCGCTTGAACTGCTTAACGAGCAGGCTACTAAAGATAGCAAACAGCAAAAGAGGAAAAAATAATGGCATTAAATTTACAATCTGCTATCAAAATTACGGCTGAAGTTGCAGGATTAGGAGACCTTGGCAAATTAGAGAAAGGAATTTTAGCCGCTGATAAAGCAGCCGGTTCATTAAAAGATGGATTAAAAAGTGTTGCTAGTTCAGATTTATTTCAAGCTGCTGCTGTAGGTGCTGCGGCATTAGGTGCTGCAATGGTTATATCAGCCAAAGCTGCTATGGATTTTGATAGTGCTTTTGCTGATGTGCGCAAGGTTGTTGGCAATATTGATAGCAGTGGCTTAAAAGAAATGAGAAGCACAATATTGCAAATGAGTACAGAAATGCCAATTGCAGCAACAGAATTAGCCAAGATATTTGCAGCGGCTGGATCGGCTGGTATCGCAACTAAAGAAATTCAACAATTTGCAACTGATGTCACTAAAATTTCTGTTGCATTTGATATGACAGCAGAAGAAGCTGGCACGGCGATGGCTAAATTACGCACATCATTGGGGTTATCCCAAACTGAATTGGTAAGTTTAGCTGACGCAATGAATCATTTAAGTAATAATACAGCATCAACAGCTAAGCAAATAACTGAGTTTGTTTTACGCACAGGTACTGTTGGCCAATCGGCTGGGCTAACAGCAGAACAAACAGCAGCTTTTGGTGCAGCAATGATTAGTGCAGGCGCTGATACTGAAGTAGCGGCTACTAGCTTTAACAATATGATTAAAGCATTAGCACGTGGCGAAAGCATGACAGAACGGCAAATGTCAGCTTTAAAAACATTGGGTTTAGTTACTGTAGATGTTGCGGAATATGAGCAAGAATTAACTAGAGCTGTTGAGCAGGAAAGCCGCGAACGTCTTGCTATTGCAGAAGCTGAAACTAATGCGCTTAGAAAAGAAATTGACCGACGTTATAGGGACCAACTGCAAGGAGTGACAGATGCATTTGAAGATGAAACACAGGCATATCAAAAATCATTACGCGATAGAGATAAGCAACAAGTAAACGCATTGCAAAAACAACAAGATGCTGAAGTTGATGCTGCTAAGGCAAGAGCAGAAACTGTTGGCGTATCTGGTGAAGCTGAAGTTGAAAGAATAAAAGAATTTTACGAAAGAAGAATTGATGCATTGCGTGACAATACAGATGCAGAATTAAAGCAAAGATCACGCGCTGACCGTGACAGATTGCAAAGCATACAAGATAACATGAATGATGCAAAAGATGTTGAATTAAACGGTTTGAATGAACGCTTTGCGGCAGCTAAACAGCTAGAAGCAAAAAGATTAGAACAAGCAAAGATAACAGCTAAAGCAGCGGCTGCTGAATTATCAAAAGAAGTAAGTCAAACATTAGCTAAAAATTTGCAAACAGATGCAATTGGAACAATAACAGATGTTTTTAATAAGATTAGAGCATTACCAAGAGAACAACAAATTCCAGTAATATCAGATTTGTTTGGTGATGAAGCAAAAGCATTAATGCCACTGATTCAAAATCAAAAGCTGTTAGCCGATGCTTTAGTGCTGGTTGGTGATAAAAGCAAATATGCAGGCTCATCAACACAAGAATATTTAAACAGACTTAATACAACAGCCAACAGCTTAAAAATGGCTCAAAACCAATTAAATGTATTAGCTATAACTTTTGGCGAGACGTTTGCGCCAGCCTTAATAGCTACAATGAAAGCATTAGCGCCAATAATTAAAGGCTTTACTTGGATGATAGAAAACGTGCCAGGGCTTGGGCCAATAATTGCTGGGCTAGGAACTGCTTTTATAGGCTTAGTTGCTATTGCGCCAGGTTTAGCATCGTTAGTATTTTTAATGAAAACATTTGGAATTACGCTTGGGGCGTTAAAAATTGGTGCAACTATTGCCGGGTCACTTGGCGCAATAATGCCCGCATTAGCTGGTTTAAGTGGCGTGTTTGCCACTATTTCCGGATGGCTTGGGGCCACAATTCCGGTAATAGCTGCTTTTGGCAGCGCATTAAGTGGGCTAGGAACTATTTTGGTTGGTATATTTACAGGCCCTGTTGGCTGGGCAGCATTACTAATAGCAGCAGGCGTTGCTATTTATGCATTCCGAGACCAGGTTGGCACAGCAATTAATGCCATTGTTGAATTGTATAAGCAATTTTTTACAATGATATACGATAATTTTATCAAGCCTTACATGGATGCTCATGCAGCATTAACACAATATATTGTTGATAATTTTATAACACCATTGCAAACTGCATTAACAGAGTTTGCTACAGCAGCATATGAATCTTTTAATACAACTTTTATAGAACCTTTAAAAACATTATTTACTAATGTTACTACATTTATAAACGAAAATTTTATAACACCAGTTAAGGATGCAATAAGTCAATTCGCAACAGCAGCCTACGAGTTTTTAAATACAAATTTTATAGAGCCAACCAAAAAAGTATTTACAGCAGTTACAACTTTTATAAGTGAAAAATTTGTCAAACCGGTGCAAGACACAATAAACAACATGATAAAAAATATTGCTACTGCATTTCAATCAGTTAAAGACGCTATCACAAGACCATTTGAAGCTGCTATGCAAACTATGCGCGGTATTGTAAATAGTATTTTAAACGGTATTGGTAATGCTGTGCGAAGCGTTGTGAATGCTATTAATAATGTAATTCAAGGCGCCAACCAAGCACTTGCAAATTTAGGTTTACCACAAATTAATTTTTTACCACAGCCAAACATACCACAATTTGCACAAGGCGGCGTAGTAAATGGGCCAACACTTGCAATGGTAGGTGAAGGCGGCGAACGTGAATACATTATTCCTGAATCCAAAATGGGTCGTGCTAGCGCTAATTATATGGCAGGCGCTCGCGGTGGTGCTGTGATACCGGCATTTGCTAATGGCGGTGTTGTAGGGTCATCCAGGACATTACAAGGGCGCAATACTGCAACCACCATTAAGCCGCAGATAAGCATTCAAACTGGGCCAGTAATGCAAATGGGTGGCACTAATTACGTTACGATGCAAGATCTAGGCCGTGCCGTACAAACAGGCGTAAGGCAAACATTAAACATAATTCAAGGTGATATGAATATGCGCAACCAGATGGGGTTAACGTAATGGCAGATTATGATATTATGAGCTTTATGGAATATTACACCGATAGGGATACCGCAGTTGACCCTATAAGCGGGCTACGCATCCCAACAAAGCAATGGCAAAACTTTTATCAATTGCCGCAAACCTTAAGCGTTGACCCTGATGTTGGTGGTGAATACGTTTACCTGCCATTTGATATTAGTGGTTTTGGCTTGACGCAAGCAGCATCAGTAAATGATTTAAATGTATCAATTGGCGGTAGACAAGGCATTGTTGATACTACGGAAGAAGCAATGGAAAGCGATAATTTGATTATTGCATCACTTTATATCCAAGATGTTGGCTTTGATTCATTTGATGGTGCCAGCGCACAATTGATAAATCGCTTTATTGGTAGTATTGTTGGTGCTAGCCTTACGGATGAAACAGTGCAATGGACAGTAAATCCAGCAATAAATAAGCTAAAATCACAGGTGCCAACACGTAAGATAACAGCAGACATGTTGCTGCGGCAGATAGGGTCATGACTGAAATTATAATTGGCTTTGATTTAAGTGTTACCTGTGCTAATGGCACAACACGCGATGGCGTAGTATTTAAAGTTATAGATAATATACCAATATATGAAACGCCAGAAAGTGAGTTATTAAAAGGCAGCACTAAGGTAATATCAACCCAAGGCGGTAATTTTATTGCTAATATGCAATTTATGATGGCTGCAATTTTTAAATATAAAAAGGAGGATTAGCCATGTATTCACTGGCATTAGCACCAAGAGATGCAGCTTTTAAAGAAGATATAATTGTAGAACTTAAACCAGTATTTGAGTCTGCCGCAGATATATTCTACGCAGCAAGGCAAGGGCGAAATGCCGTAATGCAATTAGCCGTCAATAACATGAAGGCGCATCAGTTTAATAATTTAGCAAGACAACATAATGAAAGGGTATTAGCAGCAAGAGCGCAAAAGAAATCACCTGTTGGCGAATCCGCAACTGCAAATGATAATTTGCCAACAAAAAGCAAGAAGCCACAACCTGATATTAGCAAACAGCAAACTGTAGCTTCAGCAGGTGATACTGTACCCATTATATTTTGCAAACGTGTTAACGATGCAGGCGGGACATGGATACAACCGCCAATGATTAAAACAGGCTCTAATAATTTTGTTGGCAGTTTTCTTTATGTAATTAGCCAAGGTGAAATGGCAAGTAGCCCAGTTAAACAATATGCATGGGTTGGCAATAGAAATATTAAATTTTTAGAAGACCAAACAATTACTTTAACTCATTACTACGAAACGGTCGCGACATTAGCAGCAGCAACTAATACATGCCCTATTACTGGCGGCAATATATATTGCGGGTTAAATACTTATAGTTATTTAGAACCAATAGCAAAAGTTGGGACTCAAACAACACGATTGCCAGACACATCTATATTATATGAAAAATTAGCTGTTATCACTAGAGGTACTGGCGATGTTACCAATTCAATTATAAAAAGCGCATATTCAAATCTTACAGTTTATGACAATGCAACTGGTTCAGATGTTACTGCAACATGGCTTGCTAACGCAGGAATTACTAGTCCCGCGACAACGTTTATTGTTCAAAATCTAAATTTTTCTACTAATGTGCCATATGCTGTAGGTTCAATAGAATCAATTCCTGGAGGGGGCGCATTTTTTCCACCAGACCCTACAGTATGGACGGATATAGGTTCAACTGGGCCAATTACATTAGTTTGGGAAAATTTTGTTCTTATTAATCAATATAATCCAGCGTTACCAGCGAGCACTGGCACTCTTGACGGGACACAAGTTGAAATTTCTTTAAGCGAATATGCTGACCCTGATGCGCCACCTGGCACAGCAGATTATACTAATTTTGCTGATATTACATTTCTAGAAATTAACGGCGATATTTATGACCCACCAAGTCAAGGTAGTTACCCAACAACTACCAGGCAAATTTGTTTATATTATGAGAATGGCGTTAATGTAGACCTTTATAGTGGCGGTTTAGTTTTAGGCCAATATGCTGTAGGGCCAAGCAATCAATTTGTTGACTTTGCAATGCTATTATTTACGCAGTTAAAACGCGCTAATGGTAGTGCAACATTTGATATTGCAATGCCGATTGATGTAACTAATATGCAAGATTTGGCAGCATTTGCTGATGAGTATGGGTTGCATTTTAATGGGATGCTAGAGCAGTCTGTGAACGTAATTGACTATATATCTAGCACTGCACCGTTTTTCTTTTTATCATTTAT
>JGI10211J14876_10000561_pt1 | contig 15948 bp, 12 predicted proteins | sample Etolagsediment_FD_14876 | JGI IMG/M metagenome (IMG submission 14876)
ACTTGCCGCTGCCGCTGCCACTGCTGAAGAATCTAATAATGTAACATTCTCTAAACCATCAGCGTCAGAATTCCAAGCTATACCTTTACTAGCTGAGGCTGAAGGAAATGTTAATTTGGCAGTATTATCAATGCTTTGTATTATAGACCTATCTAACTGCTCTTGCATTTGCTGGACCATCGCTGTTAATTTGTCGTAGGCTTCTTCAAAGCTGTTGGAAGGTGAATTGTCATTTTCTACTAAGTTAAAAGACTGTGTTAGTGTTAAAGTTCTTTTTATTATAAGCTTAACAGTACTAGCAGGTGCAGTTACCATAGTTACAGTGCCACCCGTTGCATCCCCTGCCCCAGAAACAGTATAGTCTGTGGTTATGGTTTTGACAGTTTCGGTGTAAGGTGAAGCTATCAGTTTTTCCGTTACTACTAAATCGCCATCAGCGAATATCTTGAAATTATAAGGGAAAGCTACTGTAGCAGCATCACCAATATAAACTATTTTTGCGGCTGTGGTTGCTATTGTCATTTAATCCTCCTATTTTTAATTTCCTAATTTTATCACTTGTGGTTTACCACCCTTTTTTGCTTCTATAGTTGCCTTGCCAGCCTCAGTAGACCATATGCCATTTAGCAGTGCCTGTGGCAAATCGCTTTCATCCAAAAGAAATATAAACTCACCTTGCCTATTTATAACCCCACCCCTAGCATATGCTATCATGGCTTCTACAACTCTTGATATCTGGACACCACCCGGAACACCAAACACCCCAGGCCCCCATTTAGTTAGTTCTTTTCTCATCCTTTCCCAACTACCAGTTTCTATAATATCATTAATACCTTGCGCTAGCTTTGTAAATACTTGGACAGGGGCAGGTAGCCCAGCACTGCCTTGGTATTCTCCTAAAAGTTTATCTATAATTGGCGTAAGCCATATTTCAGCAAATGGGACAGGTGGCCTCCTCCAAGACCATATCTCTCTATTAGCTAATCTTTTTGCTGAAGTAGCGAATACTGATGCGACAGCAGCAAATCTTATTATTTGCCATAAAGCCTTTGCCTTGCTATCAGGTGGAAGCCCTGTTTTCCCAGCAATTTCTCTAGCTGTATTAATAAACTCAAATGCAAATGTTTGGAAAGGTGCTATTGTTTTTGTAAGCAAAGATTTTAAGATTCTAGGTTTATCTTCATCATTATACATAGACTGTGTTTTGCCACCGCCATCAGATGCAAAATTCTTCAAGGCTTCTCCTGTTAGCCCTGCCTGTTGACCTGATATTTTGGCAGCCTGTATTGAGGCACCTGTCAAAATTTTTTCTATCTGTTCTGTAACCAATGCACCTACATCCTCTGCTATATCTAAAGGAGACCTATATATTCTAACATTTTGGCCTATTAAAGCCTGAGCATCTTGCTTTGTAACCCTACCTTGCTTATCTGATTTAACTATGAATGAATAATAATCTTCAGAGGTTTGCTTCCTAACTTTTGGGTCTAACCATTTTATAAAACCTTTAGTTGTATTTATGGCTCCATACTTTAAAACTGTAAGAGAAACTGAAGACGTCTGGGTAAATATATTCCAAGAGAAGTTAAAAGGAAATACTGCAAGGTTTCTTAACCTGTTTAAAAATCTAATCCCCTTCTCCAACTTAGCTGGTAGCTTAAAATTCTTATCAAAAGAAATTTTAGTACCTGCGAAAGCCTCTGCATTCCAATCTGCAAGAGCATTTGCTGTATCATTAAAGCCCATAGTTTCTAACTGCTGTATAAAGGCCTTGTTATTTTGTATTATAGAAGTGTTAAATATATCTTTAGAAGCTGTTACTATATAATTTTGTGCAAGTTCGATGGCAGATAAAACTCTATCATTATATCTTATACCAGTAGTCCTTGCTAATTCTCTAGGGTTAAATGGTTTATTCGGCCTAACATAGTCTGGCAAATCAGGGGCTGATTGAACTTCTTGAGGAACAGTATCTTTTAAAAAAAGTCTTTCCCAAACAGTAGTATCTCTTAAAACTTCAGGGCTGTAATTGCTTCTAAAAGGGATAGGCTTTTGGTTTCTCATCAAACGTACTTCATTTTGCTCATCCAAAATTGTGTTATAAAACTTTCTTAATTCCATAGCCTTTTTAACTATAGATATGTCCTTTGTTATGTTTGAAATGGCAGACCTTTTAGCCAAAACTGTAGCTGTAGATTTCAAATCTTCATTGCTGATAGCCCTTAGCACATCATTAATAGCTATATCAGTTTTAGACCCAGGTTTAACTTTGCCTATTATAGACCTCAATAATATACTTTTTTCTTTTATATAACCTATCTTTTGAATAGAAATATCTCTAGTTCTAAATAAAACAAATTTCTCCAAAGGCCCTGCTTGCCCAGGTATTTTAGCTCGTTGTGCAGCGGTTAAAGAACCATCCATTTGTTGTATTAACCTTGTTATATCTGTTCCGCCACCAAAGAATTGTTTTACATCCTTAAAGCTTTTCCACTCAGAAAATTCTATAGGAACAAAAGTACCAGCTTTTCTAAGAGCCACTGATACTTTACCACTCTTAGTCGCTCTTATAGCTATGCCTTCCTTTTTAGCTGTGGCCCTTAGTTGTTTCTTTAGAGAAGCAATTTCTTTGTTAGCCTCTTTCGCTGTTATCTTCCCGGACAGCCTTTTACCATTTACAACCCTCATCTGTTTCTGTATTTTTCTAATATTAGATTCTGCAGGAAGTTGTATACCCTGCAAGAATTCAGAGTGTTTTCTAAAAGCTGGGCTGTCTTGTAATACCTCTGGTTCAGATATCTTAGCCCCAGTAGATACACCTAGCACAGCTTTGGGTTCTACAACTTTAACCTTTTTTATATCAGTCATTATTTTACTAGGATTAGTCTCAACATCCCAATGGTTGCCCTCATCCCAAAATACAGAACCTGTTTTTGGATTTTTAAAACCAATAGCCCCATCGCTAGGCCTAGCTGCAACCTGTTCCCAAGCTTGAATAATAGCATCCAACTTAGCTTCTTTTCTTAAGTCTACCTTAGTTCCTGCCCCATGTGTTATCTCGCCTGCGTCTAAATGTCCAGCCTCAGTGCCACCTGTTATCGTTATCTCTATCTTATTAGTGTTAGCAAGCTCTATAATTTCACCAAGAGTAACAGGGTTAATCCCCTCTAATCCAGTTTGTTTACCACCTTGGCCTATAGTTTTTAAAGGAATACTTTTACCAACTGTAGATGATACTGAGACCAACCCACCCTTAGTGGGTTTACCTGTAGCGTCAATGCCAAGAATACTTTTAGCTTGTGCCTCCGTAAGGGACTTAGCTCCTTCTTTGGCTATCTTTGCTGGAATTTTAAAAGCAGTATCCAATGTAGCTTTAAGCGCTATATCTTCAGCTGGCAATGTATTCATATATTTAGTTGTGTGATATAACAATTCTAGTTCTTGTTCGCTTTTTGCAACAGAAGGAATTAACGCTGTTAGTTTTGGGTTTTCTGTAACTGTTTTCTTAAACAGTTCTAGAGAACCTGACTTAGCTGCCACTTCCACAATTGACTCCGCACCTTCGATATTCATAGCCTGGGCTGCCTCTGAAGATGTAATAGATTCCTTACCACCTAAAGACTTCATAAATTCAATAGCTGTTTTTGGCTTTGCCTTTTTGCTTCTGAATATATCTAAAACTTTATTGCCTAAAGAAGCTCTATCTGCTCTTATAGTCTGGTATGCTTTCTGAACTTCATTAAACAACTCAGCAGAACCCCCCCAATCTGGATGCGCTTTCAAAGCCATTGCCCTATATTGTTTTGTGATATCAGCAGTTTTAGCAAATCTTGTTACATTTAAGGTTTTATAAGCTCTACCCACTGATGCATTTTCTTTTAATAAACTAGAAAAGAACTGTCCTGAGTTAGCTATTTTATGAGCTAAAAATAATTCTAGCGCTGCCTCACCTGTTCTAAACCCTAGTTCTGCGGAAGCCCTAGGATTTTTAGACGACCATTGTGCTGCCTTGTAATATACCCATAAACCGGGTAAAGCTTTAAAAGCAGAAGGTGGGTCTGGTAGGCCTTCAGCTGTTTCAGGAATTTCATCAAGCCTATTCTGGACAATTTCTAAATCTATCAATTCATGTTGTTTAGACAAATCATATTCTTTTATACCTTCTCCATTAATCAGTGGAACACCAATATTTATAGCTTCCTTAACACCAGCAATTACAAAACCAAATGGTGTAAACCCCAATCCAGCCGCAGGTTCTAACTTCCTTGCTATAGAGTCCATAACAACTTCTGACTTTTGATGCACTGGCAATCTGCCCCATAAATCCTTATCTAATGCTTTTCTATTTTCTTCTGGTGTCAATGGTGTAAAGACATCATCGGGCCTAACAGTTCTGAACACAGGAATATTTTTACCAAACTGGTTTTTAGGCAAATCTAACTCTGGCTGTTTAGGCATAAGGCTAAGGTCAATGCCAGAATCTACATTGGAATCTGGTTGCGATTGCACTGGCTGAGTAGGTAATTTTAATAAATCAATAGGCATTATTTTGCATCATTTTGTTTTAGCTGTTCTATAGCAGCTTTAATATTAGACTCATCAGTTGGGTACCCATTTGTTTTCAATATATCAACCGCCTGTAACCTATAAGAAGATTCCGTTGGGTCTTCAGAATCCATTAAGGTTGGGTTGTCCCTTCTTAGCAATTCATTTTTTACTTCTCTTGCTTTATCCCTAATGCTTGCCTCAGAAGCGGTTTCATCTGCAATCTCAGATAAAAGTTGTATAGTAGACCTATAGGAATCATCTGAATTAATTTGTTCTCCGCCTGGCTTTCTTGTAAAGAAATTTCCTATAGAATTCATAAATTTTATAAACTTGTTTGGGTTATTCTTTTTCTTTGCAAGCTCATATATCTTTTTAATATTGATTGATAGCTCCGAACCATCTTTTGCATTTATAAGGCCTGATTGCATATCCCTTCCAAGCTGTCTTGAAAACTTTAAGAAAGACTGGTCTAGGCTAACGCCTTCATCCAAGTCTCTAATAAGCTCAAGGGCTGTCTTGCTATCACTTTCAAAAAATCCTACACTCTTTTTATCCCTTTTGAAGTTTATTAAATCTTTACCTAGCTCTGGGTCCATCTTCCCATCTGTCATTAAACGTGCAATGTCTTCAACTGTTACGCCAAGTATATTTTCCTGAACCATTGCAGCTGTATCAGACCAAAGTTTTTCTTTAGCTACTTGTGCCTCTGCCTTGTTCTTCTCTGTTTTCTTATCTGCAACCTCAAGCCACTTAGCAGATTCATCAGCGGTTAAATCTCCAAAATCACCATTTATTATACCTACTTTGGCTGCTTCTGAATCTTCAGCTATAGCTACCCTTATGGTTGCCTGTTTCCAGTCTTTCTCTGTTTTGTTTTTAAGCTTTCTTCCTTCCTCTGCCTTTATAATCCTACTAGCTACTCTATTGTCTATCTTCATTTTCATTTGTTTCAACAATAGTTCTCTTTCTTTTTCAGAAGGGGCAGAAACGTAAGATTCTCTCATTAAGTCTAAGTTTTCTCCCATAGTTGCCACTGCTTCATCTATTCTTCTATTAGTTAATGTCCTTCTTATATTAAAATCTGAGATTAAAGCTTGGTTAGAAAAATTTGCTTTATATTGGCTTCTAGCAGCTGGCAAGCTTATGCCTCTAGATGTTTCATTCCCTATAGCTTCAATCCTTTTTTGATACTCAGACGCATCTAAAATATTAGAAGTCTCAGCCTCTACCTCAAGTTCTTTAAGCTGACGTCTAGCAGCAGTGTCGGCCTTAGTAATTTCTGTATCTGTTATAATCTTTTGTACTTGGTCTGCTAACACAGATACTGCCTCACCTATCGCTTGTTGATTTTTGCCAGCATTCGTAGTTTGTAGTCTAGCGCCGGGGGATGTAGACGTAGGTCTTACCTGCGCCGATGATTGTAGCCTTGGTATTTTAGCCATTAGTATCTCTTATAAATTAGAACCTAGTTTGACAGCACTTGATAATAAAGTTAGGCCTGCCCTTGTTCTGCCTGCTGAAGCTGCAGATTTGCCTGCGGCCCTACTTTGCCCTGCTTCAAAACCATACTTATCTGCCTGTCTTTGCAATTCTATCTGGTCCAAGTTTGCATTAATATCATTGATTATTATATCTAATTCCCCTTCAGCTATGGTCTCTTCTATAACAGCTATGGGGCTACCACTTAAAGTAACACCAGCCTTTGCAAACAAGGCATTCTGGGTTGAAACAAACCTTTTTAAAGTTCTCCTTTCCCTTTTCCTAGTAAGGTCTCTTGAAGCCTTTGATATCTTTATATCTGCCTGTGTTAATAAGGCATCTTGCTCAGCTAACTGAGCATTTAAATTCTGTCGTTGCTGTTCTGCCTGACCTTCTGCATTTTGGCCAAACGCTTTGACAACTGAACCACCAAAAGATAATGCTGCTAATGCTGTAGTTACTCCCATTTATATCCCCTTATTTATCAACAACCTCACTTTTCAATACTATAGCTAAAATAAACATTGGCAAAGGTTGACTCTGCCTTATAAATACTTCTCCGTCTACATTCCAGTCATGCGGATATGGCTCTATCTTAGTGCCGGTGAATAAAGCTGGAGATTGGTCTTGCGGAACTGTAGTAGTTCTGAATATAACATCAACAAGGTTATCTTCTTGACCTATCTGCAAACCTAATGTTCTATACATTATTAATGCAATTTCGTATATCTTTCTCATTTTCGTTCTACCTGTCCCCTGTGGTGAGCCATCTTCAAACGGAAGAAGCTCAATATCTGCATTATACCCTAATCCTACATGCACCTTAGCAGCTTTACTAGATAAGGTTATAGAACCTGAAGATACAGTTTTATCTGGCCTAACAGCACCATCAGCCAACACTTTAACTGTTTGGCCTTCAAGATGGTCTAGGCCTGAAATTGTAGTAACCATCTCCCTTGCTTCCCCACCGGAAACCCAAGCATCATATCCTGTGCCATCTATATCGTTTCCGTCGGTATCTGTAAGTTCAAAATCGTTAGCATTCTTATTGGCTACTAAATAAAACTTATCGTTTAAGTCTGTCATACCGACCACATCAACTATCTTAATCTGGTCCCCATCACTAAACCCATGGGCTGTAGATGATATAACAACCGGCTTAGCTGCGGTTGCACCTGTTATTGTTTTAGCACTATCAAGTGATAGGCCTGAATCAATACCAAAATAATCGTCTTTATCCACGAATGTCTGAGGCATTATAAACTCAACAAACCTTCTGGTGGTTGAATTTATTGTTCTTTTAACTATTAGCCAAACTTGGTCGTCACCGGTTAATCCTGGGATAATCGCTACACTCTCGGTCTTAGCTTGGTCTGTCTGGAATGAACCACCTAGAACTTGCCTAGACCAACCTATTACTTCTTGATCTATTTGCCTTGTAAGGGTAGCTACCTCCCCATCACTTCTGACTACCCATAAAACATTGTTAGGTGATTGCTGATAGGCCATATCAACTGCACCCGTAGTATCTCCTTCTGGGTCTAAGGCGTGGTCAGCTAACAAAGTCATATCTAATGCCCTTTGGGCATCTATATCAAAATCAAACCCTAGTTCCCTTAAAGATGTAAGGTTTCTTTGTATATAATAAACAAAATTGCCTATCCTTTTAGGTGGTATTTTAGATGCACCATAGGTTGTGTCCCGTTGAACAACTATGCTAGAAGGTGTTATTGGGGCATTAGTGCTTCCTGATGAAGCGGAGAATGTACCACCAAATGTGCCTATCTGCAAAGCCTTAGCGCCTGAAGACATCCACCTAATGGCATTGACCTGTTCTGTTGATATTGTAAAAGCATAAGAATCAGAATCCTCTGTATTGAAAGCGCCAAAGAAATCTTCAAATACTCTTATATACGAACCCCAAAAAGTTTGAGGCTGTTCTGTTGTCCTACCATAAACTGCCCTTTGTTCGTGGAATGATACCACGCCCGGATAGCCTTCAGCTAAAGACCAAGCGCCTTCGGCCCAATCGGTTGTAGCTGCGACACCTGTGTTAAGGTCACCAGCAGTCCCATCTTGTTTAACTTGAACATCACAATCATCAACAACTGTTGTGCTACTTAAACTATTTATTTTTACGTAACCATCTTTAACTTTCCAAAATGCCCCTACATGGTTAGTCGTATCAAATATAGGAGAAGAAGCTGTAAGCGTTATCCCATTACCTGAGTCTGCTGAAGGCGTAATAGTTACTGCTGTTGTGTTGTCATCTTTAAATGGCCCACCAATAAATGTAATAGTAGCTAGGGTAAAGGCATTGGCTGCAGTCCTTGATAATGTTCTTGGGGCATGGCTATTATGAACTAAAAACATTAAGTCAGCAGTTTGAGCTATCTGGACATCAAATAATTGTGCTGTTGTATAAGGTGTAGCTACTTCTAAAACCTTGTTGACAGTTCCACCACTAGTATAAGCTGTATAAGCTGTGCTATCTATTGCAGTATCGTCTGTGTTTGTAAGAGTAAAAGTAACACCTGAATTGGCTACCTTAAATACCTTTCCATTTAGTTCTGTCATACCAACAACGCCTGTGATAACAACCCAGTCCCCATTAGAATAACCATGTCCTGCAGCTGTAACTTCTGCTGGGTCTGCTTGGCTTACGCCTGTTATAGTTACATCATCCTCAGTAACCCTACCATTATCAGAATAGAACCTCATATAAAGATTGCCCATTTCTATTATATAGGTTTGGGTTGTTGAAAATGTAAATTCGATTAACCTAGTAGCTAAGGAAGAATCTTTCACTTCCCCCACATATTTACTACCAGGTCTTTTGCTAGCACCACCAGCGTTATGTATCAGTACATTCTTTAGTGTCTTAGCACCATTTTTATATCTATCTATATCGAATCTGCCTAGCAATCTAGGGCTGAACTCACCTGCAGTAAAATTAGTTTGCGCGCTTGTTACTCTAGACATCCTAACTCCTTTTATGCTGTACCTACCGGGAACCATACCTCTTGCCCAGTATTGCCTCCAATACTACCACTACCCCCAGCCCTTCTTGATAACAACCATTCATCTTGAACAGGCATCGTTGCTGTACCTTGTTGGGAATCTACAGACATTGCCTTTGGCAACCTGATAGTTTCATAAGCAGATAACCACTGCTCAGCTACTGTCCTTGAGTTTGTTATGGCATAAGCCATATTAGCTGCTAAAAGTGTTGCAAGTGCTGTAACAAATTTAGGAAAGTATGATTGTGGATTTTCATTTCTATAAGTGTATTTTATTTTTAAGCTTGCAGTATCAGATAAAATCCTTTCACCTTCAACTTTAAATATAGCTGAAGATATATTAACAAAGTTTATCTTTAACATATCTGAAGGTTTTTGGTATACCACTGTCATATTATCATCTGTAAAGGCTGGTGTTTCATCAACTGTAGCTAAAGCTACCCTTTTCTGCGCAAAAGACCAAGGATGTTCACATAATATATCTTCTAGTGTCTCATCGTAAATAGCATTACATTCCCTTGCGTTTACTGAATTCTCAGTTAAGGATGTTATTCTTTTAGAACCTAACAAAGATAAAGCCCGATTACATATTCTAACCTCTGATAATGATGCCATCTTTTTTCTCCTTTTCTAGTATAATTATCCAAATTAAAAGCAATATACCGCCTGTAGTGTGCATCAAGAAATTTACACCACTATTTAGTAAGCCTACTGATATTGCTATAACAGCCAATACTGTTACCTTGCTATTAAATATCCCCTTAAATAAACTAACTATATACCCTAACATTATTGCCAAGCCGATTGCCCCTTGCTCAACTAACAATTGCAGATATTCATTATGTGCATATAACCATCTGTGAATAGCGTGAGGGCTTTGTATTGCAACCTTATGTAGTGTTGGGAAAAACATCTTAAAACTTCCAAGGCCCCAACCTACAACTGGTTTCTTTGGAACTATATGTTCCCATATCTCGCCCCAAACTTCAAACCTAGTTTGCTCAAATAATAAATTTCTAAACACAACTAGATATGCTATGCCAATAGAAAGTAACAAAGAAACTAAGAAAAAGGCATCTCTTTTTTTAAAATACAATTTATATAGTAAGAATAAAACTATTGCCACAAATGCCGGAACTATACCGCCCATGCTTTTAGAAATACATATCCCTATTGCTATAAACGGAATGCAGTATATCCATTTTTTTCTAAAGAATGCAGGTAAACATAAGGCAAGAAAAGCCCCTGCCATGTTAAGATTGCTTAAAAATCCTGTAGTTACATATTGTCCCGGAACTAATGAAACCTGTAAAATAGAAGGGATAATGTTCCCCTTTGTGCCATTAGGTAAAGCAAGAAACCATATCCCATAATAATTTAGTATCATAAGCCCTGTTTGCACCAAAGCCATAATGCACATAGCGTTTAGTACTATGGGAATATACTGTTTCTTTAGTTTGCATATTGATACTTGAATGAACATAATGTAGGTGAAAGAATAAATCAAGGCGGTGAAGGCTGTAATATTAAACCCGATAGCAGTTCTAATAATACCCCAGAATAAAAACAATTTAAGCCAAGGGTTTTTAATGTAAGCAAAGCCCATAAATGTAATACCTAGAAGCATAGATAGTATTACCTTATTGGCCCTGAAGTCAGTGGAGAATACACCCATACCCAAGACCATACCAATAATGCAAAGGGAAAAGAGGAAGGCGGTCGCCCGCCCCCCTCTAAAAAATCTAGTTGAAATAAAATTCACCATAATAAAGTTCTAAATCACCTTCTGCTGTAACAACATTATCTCTCCAAACCTCAAGCGTAACAATATCCCCTGCTGCTAAAGAATCAAAATCTGTAGCTGGTGTTAAGGTTACTAAGGTTGGCGTTGTTGCTGTACCTGCTAATGCTACTGGTGTTTGCCCTGTTGCTGATGAATCCCAAGAAGTACCACTTGTGTTGACATAAACTTGGAAGTCAACTTGGTTCGGCGTTGTTGAACTTGACTCATCGACAAAAACCTTGAAAGCCCCACCTGAATTATAATTCTGTGGGACTCTAAAAGTAACTTGTGCTGGTGTCGTCTCCCCATCGGCCCATACAATAGCTAGTAATTCATTGTCAGTTTCTAGGCCCGGTTGTGTTGAACTTGATAGTGAAGATACTGCATCGGGTAACAAGAAGTCATTTACACCAAACTGAACTGATTTCTCATTGCTACCAATAACAATAGTCTTTAGGGAACTGTCCCCACTACCTGTTACATCCCCTGTGAAATTTACCTGTGATGCAAAGCTGCCTCCTACGACTGTGCCATCTACTTGAACTTCTAGTTCAGCAAAAGCAGGATAGGCAAAGAACGCAAGGAGCAATAAACTTAAAAATATTCTTTTCATAGCTCTCCTTTTCTTACGCTCTCCTTTTAGTCGTTTGAGATTATTGCCACTAATTTAATAGTTCCAGTTAATGTCCCGGAACCACCTGCTGTAACTACAAACTGTGTATCTGGTGTTGTTGAAACTGTTTCATCAGTTGTGTAAGCTACGCCATCTGTCTTGTTAAAAGCTGTAACCCCTGCTGAAGATGTGTCTTGTCCATCGATGTATCTGTCTACGTCTTCTGCATCCCCAACATCCAAAGTAGTTGAACCACCTAGTGCATCGTAAGCTAGCCATCCCATAAGGACAACTGCACCCTTAGTGAATCTTCCACCCATAGTGATTGTTGAAGGATTTGCTAATGCTGATGCTTCGTAGGTGTCGACTATAACCTTAACCCTTCCATCAAAAAGGCCTGGGCTTAGAATAGTCCCTGCGTCTATTAATGTTTTGTTTACGCCTTTTACTGAACTCATGTATTCCTCCTATTAAAGATTGTTAATATTCTTAGCTCTCTGAACATGCAATCTGGACTATTCTTTCTTCTTCTAGCCTTACTGCCCCAATCGTTAGACTCATAAACACCTGCCATAAGTAATTTTTGTCAGGTCTTTCATCGATGCGGATTGAAGGTTCTTTTTGAATTGCTAACTGCATTGCGTTTCTGTGGTAACAATATACTGCCCTGTTGCTAGTGCCTGTAAGAACTGGCAATCTTGATGTTGAGATAGTTACGAATTTGAAACCTATCCAAGTATCAATCTCCCCATTAACCAATGCCCTTACTGTGTTGTAATCGCCAGATGTAACTTCAGTAGTCTTTAGTAAATCTTCTATTTGCAATGGTGAAACTACACAAAATCTGTCGTCCATCTCTACGTCGTTGTTATCCAATAGTCTCTTCGCGTTAAGAAGTTTATTCTTTGTCAAACCAGATGTGCCTACTGCAATTTGGTTGTCAGAATCAAAAGATGTTGAAGTTCCGCCTGATTTGCCTGAATAGGCTGTTGCGTTGTAAGCTGCGATTATTACATCATCAATCTGTCTACCTGCTGCCATAGATGCTGATTCTGAGTAAGAACTCTTAGGGTCTACAATCATACTTAGTTGGTCTTCTTTGTCAAGAAGCACAGCGTGAATGTAATCAGCTTTCCCAATTCTACGTCTCTTGTGGTCTGGGTCAATGCTTGGCGTATCTTGATTCCTAGATGTCTTTTGAACCATAGATGTTGAACCTAGTTGGTCATAGAACTTGTATTCTCCTGTGAAGTCAGTATCTACACGTACTGTTCCTCTCAACTTAGTAGACTTTTGTTGTACTAGTTGAGTGATATTGTCCTTGTACTGTTGGACAAATGCTGTGGTAATAGCTCCCATGTTACCCTCCTTATCGGTTAATTAATAAAAATGTAAACCTTGTTAGATTATCCGACTAGTCGGGTCTAACTTCTAAAAAGTTTTGGGCTTCTTTCGAAGTTATCCATTTATGCCTATTATCGCAGGCCTTTCGGTTCTCTGCTTACTAGGCTTTTTTATCAGGATAAGCCATAGCATATAAAGATTTGAAATGTTCCACAGCTTCCTTATGGTCCCTGTGGTTTCCATCATTATACGCTGAATGTGGATTATCCCTAATTTTTGCTATCTCTATCTTAGCTTGGCCTGGTGTCATAGTTAAACTTCCATCCCCACCTTTACCAAGTGTATCTTCGCTTAATTTACTGGCAATGTTAGCTAATGCTTTGATTACGATAGGATTGTTGCCTTCTCCTTTCTCCATCCATTTTAGAAGCTCATCGCCTCCTGATAGCTTTGCCACTTGCTTTGCCTTAGCTAGGTTCTCCTCAGTCTTAGCCCCCCATTCCTTGGTAAGCTCTACCATAGCTTTCTCGCTGCCATCTTTAAGGTTAGCATCAATATCTTTTAAAGCTGCTATATTCTTGTCTAGCCACCACTGCTGTAGTCCATCTGATTGAAATTTGTTCAAGTTAAACTTAACAGCTAAGTCCTTAAACATCTTGCCATCATCTTCTGCTAAGGTTATTCTCTCGTCTGTGCCTTCAGGCAATGGTAATATTTCTACTTTCTCTGGGTCTGTATAATTCCCTAGTGCTTCGTGGTAAGCTTGTATCTCTTCCTTAGAAGAATTCTCACCCGGAACTATTACGCCTTTAGCACCTATCTTAGTTTCAAGGTTGACATAGCTTTTAGCCATATCCTCTGTACTTTTGAATTTCTTTACGCTAGGGTGGTTTCTGGTTTCTTCGCTGAAGCCTTCTGAGAAATGGCCTGTTTTTCCTTCTTCACCTTCACCTTCACCTTCACCTTCGCCACCACCTTCGCCTTCATCTGCAAACATTTTAAAACATACAGTGAACAAACTGAATGGGTTTAGTTGTCCGAACAATCGGGCTAAATTATCCATTATCTTTCTCCTCCTTTCTGCTCCTCTATTGGAAGCGCTATCATATTCTCAATAGTTAGCAGAACCTTTCTGCCCCCCTCATTGAGCTGTGTTTCTCCTTGGCTTGATGAATATGTTGTATCATACCAAAAAAATCTATTCTTTAAATCTTCAAGGACTATCTGCCCTGCACTTGTGCCAAATGTCTGTGCATAAGCATCCCTTAGTTTCTTTAAGGCTTTAAACTCTTTCTCTGTTGGTTCAGGCATATATCCCCTAGTTTAAACCATATATTTCCCGGTAATCCAAATTAAACCTAACCATCTTTTCCTTCATTTCCCCATACTTGCCTTGTTCATTATCAACTAGCATCTGGTTAATGGAAATCAGCTCATCTATCTCTCTAACCTTCAAGTCTGTTAATGGATAGAATTTTAAACCTTTCTCCAACATCAGCTCCTCAGTATAGGTTAGCTTATCAAATATCTTCTTATAAGCTAGCCTTTTAAGACCTTTTATCGATGGAAGATGAGGTATATTCCTTCTTGCTAAATCCATTATTTCGCCTGTGCTAAATTTTTATCAGTTTCTGAACCTGTCTTTAGAATCCCTGCGGCTTGTTCAAGTTCCAAAGCTTGCTGTTGCGATTGCATTGCCTGCGCCCTTTGTTCTCTAATAGCCACCACAACCCTTTCATCTCTTAGAATCTTAGGATTGATTCTCTTAATCTTAGCTATAATATCTACTGTTTGGTCTCCATCAACCTTATCTAGAACATCTGGAAGTACCTGTGCTATGGCTTGAACGTCGCCTAAAAAGCTTTCAATATCTTGTATCTCACTAACTCTTTGAGCTTTAGCTAGCTGTGATATATAAGTGATATCTAAGTCTTGTTCAATTATCTCTTCCGGTGGTGGTGGTATTATCTCATTTCTAAGCAAAGATAAAAATATCCTTGTAATCATTGGGTCAAATACATCTTGTGTATATCTGCCTACTACTGGGCCAAGCAATGTCATATTTTCAGCTATCCTTCTTTGGACTTCCGGCACTGTCATTGTTTTAGTAATATCAACAAAGGCTTGGAATACTGGAACAAAGAAAGCTTTTTCAATGTCTTGAGATACCCTTTCTACCATATCAATACCTATTGGGATGCTACCACCTGTTTGTATTGATTGGTATTTATCTTTGGATGTTTCACCTTTTACATAGTTTCCGCCACCTGGGTTGAAATTTAAAGGTTGGATGAATCCACGATTCGGCATAATGAATGGCGGGTCTACGATTTTCTGTGCTGCTCTTATCAAGGTTTTCTTCATATTGTTTAGCATCTTAATATCAGAATGTGCATTCATTGCAGGTGAGAAACCCCACACTTCACCAGTAAGTTTATTGAATCTACCGATATGATAAGGCATTTCTCTAAACCCACCTTCTCTTATCTTCTCCTGTTTGCTAACCTCAGTCCATATTGACTCAAAAGCCATATTAAGGAAGTCCTCTTTGCTTGGGTTTCTTTGTTCTCTTGGCACTACTGAATGAATGAATTTAAGCTTTTTCTCCATGTTATTCTGGTTCTTATCTTTCATAAGCTCTGCCACAGCCTCACCAGAGTTGCCTTCACCCCAACGTTCCTGGGCCTGTAAAGCTGTCCACTCAAACTCTCTATAAACTCTATTAACTCTTCCCTTAGAATCTTCTTCTATGAACAATTCAGATATTGGGATTGATGTAAACCTAAATCTATCTTTGAAATCCTCTTCAGAGAATATAGCTCCTGTGCCAAAACAACCTGAATCTAAATAGAACTCTTGCATAATTGGTTCAAAATTGGTGGTAGATAAAGTAGAAAATATCTCTTCTTCCACAAGTTTAAACCAAGACTGAACACTCTTTATATTCATATAATCTTGGTCTTTAGTCCCTAAAGAAAACCACTTAGAACTAGGATTAGTTAGGTGAGAACTAAATCCTGCGGCCATCGTCTGCAAGGCCCTGATAGCTACATTATCAAATATGCTATGGAAGTCTAGTTGTTCGCCTGACGTTCTTTGTTGTGTTATCCATGCTTTTCTTGGAAGACAGAAGTTAGCTAAGTCTTGCCAATAGCTAGCCC
>JGI10211J14876_10000562_pt1 | contig 15946 bp, 13 predicted proteins | sample Etolagsediment_FD_14876 | JGI IMG/M metagenome (IMG submission 14876)
TCTCACTTAGGGGATCGCATGGCCATTATCTCTGGGCCTGGTGGACTCGCTGTGTCCGCAGCCGAGGCCTGTGGTAATTCGGGGCTTAGGCTGGCAGAACTCTCAACCCAGACCCGTTCGACCCTGGCCACATTCGTTCCTCCAACAGGGACGAGTCTTCGCAACCCCATAGATTTGGGTCTCAGTTCAGCCCTAAAGATAGAGATTTACGTCCAGGCTGCTCGAGCAGCTGCTGCTGACCCTGGGGTGGATACTGTGGTAATTGTGGGGAGAGGATTGACTCCAGAGACCAATCTTCTCTACACAGAATCCATGATCCGGGTCTGCAAAGAGTCTAAGAAGCCCTTTATTATGGTGAGCATCCCCGAATTCGACCGTAGTCTTGCCCAAAGTTTTTGTGAGGCCGGGGTTCCGTTTTTTGAAACGGCAGAGCGTGCCATGAGCACGTACGCACTGGTTCGTAGATATCAGCTCTGGCGTCAAGAAAGGTCGGTTTGAATTTGTGGTCACAGGTAAACTATTAACTAAAAATAAACCTTGGCAATATACTGACTTTGTATATTATAGTTTTGAGAATGGGAGTTTTGCATGAGCATTACAACAGTAAATGTTTCTTTTCAAGACAGTCTCCTAGCTGATATTGACAAAGTTGCGAAACTGGAGTCTCGGTCGTGTTCCGAACTCCTCAGAGAAGCAGCCAGGATGTATATTGATCGCAAAAGGCGTTGGGGCAATGTGTTTGCTTACGGAGAATCACAGGTGTCTCAGAGGAAATTGTCAGAAGCTGATGTCGGTTCCGAGATTGAATCATGCCGTAAACAAAAAAGCCGAAAACAATGAATCGGCAAAGAATTGTCCTGGACACAAACGTCCTCATCTCGGCCATTCTATTTGGAGGTAAGCCTCAAAGGGTCTTGGATATTCTCTTCAAACCTATGCCTTCACATTATTAAAGAATTACATGAGGTCTATGACATCATATCCCCCTCAGGGAGTGTTGATGTCATTCGTGCTGATCCAGATGATAACCGCATCCTGGAGTATGCAGCAGAAGCCCATGCGCATTTTATTGTTTCAGGTGATCCACATCTCTTCAGTCTGGGCGAATTCGAAAAGATGAGAATCATCAGACCCGCTGACTACTTGAATGAATTCGAAGCCAGATAGATTTTAAAAAATTTATTCCTCTTCAGATTTCAGACAATCACTGTCTTCTTTATAATCCTGATAGCTTCTTCAGGAGTGTCTACGATGTTCAAGAGGGTAAGGTCTGATTGTGATATGGATTTCTCTTTTATCAATGTTTGCTTTATCCGGTCAATCTGGTCTTTCCAGTAGCTGGAATCTATGAGGATCACAGGAAAGGATTTTATTCTTTTGGTCTGAATCAAGGTGAGGGCCTCAAAAAGTTCGTCGAGGGTTACAGTCTCCTCAGGTTTATGTACAATGTGAGAATCATTTTTTCCAGGATACTTCATGTATTTTCATGGTTTCTTCGAAACCCTTAGGTTTAAATCTCCCTTTTTCAATAAAGGGAAATCGGCTTCCTGATATCAAATGCCTTGTAACATCTGAAACTAAGATTTGCTCACCTTTTGCTCTGGATGCAATCCTTGAGGCAATAACAACTGCCTGCCCAAATGGATGTTTACCCTCTCTTCTTACTATTTCACCGGTATTAATGCCCATACGTATTTTGATGGTAGGTATATTCTTTGATATTTCCTTTTGGATGTCACACGCACATTTTATGGCCGCTGAAGCTGATTCGAATGATAGCATGAAGCCATCCCCAAGGTTTTGTAGCTCCCTCCCAGAGTATCTTTTTATTTGATTGCGAATTATTTTGTCGTGGTTACGAAATATATCACGGGCAGCAGTATCACCAAGTTCTGTGACCAATTCTGTAGATGATACAATATCAGAAAAAACAATAGTGGCCTGTTCGACTATTTCAGCCTCATCGATGGGGAGGTAGTCTATATTTTTCTCAAGACCCTCTCTGGTAGTGGTCTCGTGAGTATCCAAGGCAGGCCCTCCTGATTCTCCACTGCCAATAAATTCTGAAATTTCCTCAATGATTTGACTTGTTTCGCCATACCACCAGGGATGAATTTTACCTTTCAATACTTTAAATTGCACATTGAGGATCTCAGAGGCCAGCTTCCTGCCATGCTCAATTGGAATAACCTTGTCTCCATTGCGGTGAAGGACCTTGGTGGGCATCTTTATATCAGAAAGAAGTTTGGTCACATCGAGTGACCAGCAAAGATCGAGCAACTTAGCTGCTATTTCAGGGCTGGATGATTCCCGCTGGAACTTGGCAAGACTTTGAAGTTCTTCTGTGCTAGCTCCAGGAAGAAATATATCTGAGATGGCTTTTGACCCAAGGCCCCAGGACGCCTTTATCAAAGACTTTAGGCCAATCTTAAGCTCTTCTGTGGCAAGACTTTTCCCATCGGCGTACGATCCATAAAGAATTAGACGCCTTACCTTTTTCGGATGCAGTGATGCATAAGCTATTGCAACGGGGCCTGCCATAGAACTTCCCAACAGATTAAATTCCTGAAGACTTAAATGGTTTATTACCGTTTCAAGGTCTAAGAGTTCAGATTCAAGAGAGAAGTCTTTTCGATCCCTATCGGATTGCCCGCACCCGTGCTTATCGTAGGTAATGACCGTAACTTCTTGGGCAAGCCGTCCCCAAAATTGTTTAGCAAACGGATCCTCGAAAATATATGAAAGACTAGCTACCCAAGAGGAGGGGCAAACCAATGGTTGGTCCCTTCCAAATTTTGAGTAAGCTATCTTTACACCATCTTCTCTTTTGACAAATTGGATTGAAGATTTCACGTTGACTTGAGCTCCATTTGATCAAGCAAGTTTCACTATTTATTTCTTATATTTCCTAACCTATTTATAAGCGCTACATTGAGGGTAAACTAAAATGAGTTTTGCTCCACACTCACAGCATAACTTCCTTTCATCGGTATTTTAAGTTTTGCATTTTGGGCATTTTATTGATCGCTCTTGTCCTGTTCATTTTCATCTTTGATTGGATTCACGATGAATCCCTCCTTAACGGCAGCATTCTTGAGACGCTGGTCAAAACAGACGATTACAAGGCGTTCAGGGTCTTCCTGGGTTGCGACCAATGCAGAGGCAAGTTGACAGGCATCAGCTGCACGTAATGGATGAACCTCAAGCAGTCTCAACGCCCTTTGCCTTACTTTCTCAATTGCTTTTACCTCATAGGCGCGTTCAATAAGATCATTCAAATGCCTTTTAGCCTCCTGAAAATAACCCTCATCAAGATTTCCTTCTCTAACCCGCCGGCATAAAGCACTCATAACCTCAAGCCTGCTTAAACACCAGATCAGCATTTCTTGATCATCGGATAGGGTCTTCAGGCAGTAATCAGTTTCTTTTTCATATACCACCAGGGCAACTATGGCAGACGAATCCCAGAATTTCATCTCCCTGTTCTCCTCTCTTCCAACAGGGCTTCAAGGACAGCAGGTTCACCCTTTTCTCGGGTCAAAATCACTTTGTAACTGGCTAAGAGTTCCGGAGGAAACTCCTTTTTCTTGGGTGGTGTTACTATCCCAAGCCTCTCTATCTCTTTGATCCACGATGTTTTATTGTTTTCAATGTCTGCCTGCGAAACGTGAACCATTCTGGCCAAAGGGGTATTTCTGTTGAGGATTTCAATCTGTTCCCCTCCGCGCACCAGCCTGAGATAATAACTAAGTCGGTTTTTGATCTCTGATATGTTTACTTGAATCATTCCATTTCTCCCTGCTTGAGATATTATTCCTATGTTATCTATTTAATTATAGCTATAATAGCCTTTTAATGTCCAATTGTCAAAGTTTTTTTCTTATTTGCTCTTTCTAAACATATAAGGGTGCAAATATGATAATCTTTGATGGGATTGCTGAGTGGTTTCAGTAATGCTGGTGAAGTTCTTCCTTGTATTTCTCCACCCACCCATCAGCACCGCATTCTTTAAAGATTTCTATTGCCTTGTTCAGGTTTTCTTTGGCTTTTGGCTGATCGCCTTTCTTCATAAACCAGTCGGCATAAAGGGCGTAGTCCCTAGCCAGAAACCATGGAGTGTTATTCTGTTTATCCGTTTCAATGGCCTTTTGAATCCAGTCCTCTGCCTCAGATAAATGGTGTTCATTCATGTGCAATAGAATCTTGCCAACATATCTTGCTGCCCAGCCTAAAAGGCCTTTTAATGTAACATTATCATAATATTCAACAAGGTTATTCAATATAATGTCTTTATTATTCCCTGATACGTTTGAAAACGTGACATATAGTTTTGAGATGTTTATACAGGAGGGGCCAAATCCGCCACGCTCCATAAAGAGATCGATCATGTTTTTAAAGGAACTGGTGGCTTTTTCCTTTTCACCAATGACATCATACATCTCCCCTAACCAGAAAGATGCCCAACCTTGCCAGACTACGTGTTTGCTTTTTACGCAGAAATTAAATCCCCGAGTAAGATTATCCTCTGCTTCGTCGAACAGCCCTTTGAAAAAACATGATACCCCGTGACTTACATGGGCTATCCCTTTAGCAAATATGTCATCTGTCTTCTTTGCTAACTGGAGAGACTCCCTGCTCGTTTGATATGCAAGGTCAATACTTCCTCGAAAAACATAATTACCGAAGCTGATTGTGCTTTTGGCAACGACAATACTGATCGGATTATTCGCTATTACACTCATGTCTAGTGAATTCTTCTGGTAGGATAGACCTTCCTCAAATTCGCAATCAGCTGATAGGTAGCCCCCCAAGAAGTAGCTCGCAAACCATAAGGAGATCAAATCCCCTACCTCCTTAGAGGACTTTACTGCATCACTCAAATATCGAATGCCTTCTATTTTATCTTCTTTTATATAGAGTTTATAGGCCCCTATTGCTGCATAAATCGCAGGTAGCCTCTTTTGATAATTAAGTTCAAGGGCCAAATCAACTATCGGAGCAACAGCATCCTTTGCCCTAGTATGGTAATTCAAGCTCATATAATAGCCTGAAAGTATGGTTCTTGCATCAATGATCTTCCTTTTAAGGATATCGGTACCTGGCATCTCTTCAAGACAGAAGACCCTCTTTTTTGCATACGAAATTGCCTCGTCGAATGAGTAGCTTGCCTGTGCTTTCTTTCCAGCTAGCTTCGCATATTCAGCTGCTTTTTCATAATTCTCGCTTTCGGTAAAGTGTTCAGCTAATACCCCATAATGCTGATCAATATTATCTCTGTATAAACCTTCAATGCCTTTGCCTATCTCCTCATGGAGTTGCTTTTTTCTTTTGGTTAATATCGAATCATAGACAACTTCACGGGTTAGCGCATGCTTGAAAATGTAGGTGGATTGAGGATATATCCCTCTCTCATAGAGAAGCTCCGAGTCCTTTAGGGTTGACAAGCGANAGAGTANTTCNTTCTCNGGNAGAGCTGTTATTTCCTTTATCAACTCATAGCTGAACTCCCTCTCGATGATTGAGCCNGTCTGAAGCACCTCTTTTGCACCTTCAGGCAGGGAGTCAACCCTGGCCATAATCATATCCTGGATGGTTGAAGGGATGGTTACTTTCTGGATATCCTTTGTGAGGTAATATCTGTTGTCTTCTCTCTCTATGATGTTGAGGTCTCTGAGGGATCGAATGAATTCTTCTATGAAAAAGGGTACGCCTTCTGTTTTTTCCAGGATCAATTCCTCAAGATCCCTATCTATGTCATCTGTGTCTAAGAGGTGGGATACCATTGAAAGATTTTCACGGTTAGAGAGACGGTTTAAGTTCACCTGACTGTGATAGGATTTCCCTCCCCATGTGTGCATAAACTCAGGACGGTAGGTGAATAGTAAAAAGATACGTGCACCTGCTATGCTGTCTAATAGAGCCTTTAATGATTCTTCTGAACTTTTATCCATCCAATGAAGATCCTCAAATGCCATGATGAGGGGACGGAGCTCCGAGCCTTTAAGGACAATTCTGTTTAAGGCGTCAATAATTCTTACGCTTCTCTCCTCAGGGCTCATGGTAATCTTATCGATACCACTGTCTTTGACTGATAAAAGTTCTAAAAGATAGGGAAGGGTAGAGGGTTCATCCACTCTTAGTATCTTAAGGTCTTCTTTGACCTTTTCCCTGATCTCGGAGTCTCCATCTCCCTCCTGGATGTTGAAGTTCGCATTCAAAACATCTATAATTGGATGGTAGGTAACACCCCTGCTGTAAGAAAGGCACCTTCCTTCAAGAAATGTTACATCTTCGTTACTTATAGCCTTTCTGAATTCATATAAGAGCCTGGATTTGCCTACTCCTGCCTCGGAAACAATAGAGAATGCCTGACCTCTGCCTTCCTTTGATCGTTCAAAACCATCAAGCAGAAGTTCGAGCTCCCGCTCTCTTCCTACAAAAGTTGTCAAACCACGCTCAGCACTGACATCAAACCGTGTTCTTCTCGTGCTGGTTGCGAGTACGCGGTAGACATTAACGAGCTTTTCTTTGCCCTTGATTTTTTTACCTCCCAAGGCCTCAAACCGAAACAGGCCTTCGGTAAGTTTAAAGGTCTCGCCGGTTACATAGGTAGTTCCCGGCTCTGCCAGTCCTTCCATTCGGGAGGCGAGATTTACTGTATCACCCACTGCCTTGAATTCTACTCTAAGGTCGTTTCCAAGGGTGCCAACGACTACGGGGCCGTTGTGAATGCCGATGCGCATCTTGAGAGGAGGTATGGTTTTTTGCTCTTGTTTCAAGTTATCGTTGAATTTCGTCATCTCCCGGTGAATTGCCATGGCTGAACGAATCGCCCGCTGCGGCGCATCCTCCAAGGCGATAGGAGCACCAAACAGGGCCATGATCCCGTCGCCGGTCATTTCATTGACCGTGCCTTCGTAATCATGGACCTTGTGAATGAGGATTTCATAGACCTGATCCATGATGGAGTAAGCCTCCTCTGGACCAGCTTTTTCAACTAGGGCAGTAAAACCCTCCATATCACAGAACATCACCGTGACCTGTTTGCGTTCTCCTTCTATTTTATTTCTCTGTGAGAGGATCTTTTCGGTGAGCCCTTTTGGAAGGTAACGCTGGATCTTGTCTAATTTTTCATCATAGGAGAGGTCTTTTGGTGTTTGCTCGGAGGGAAGGGTTAGATTGTAGCCACACTCACCACAGAATTTATCACCGGGAAGGTTCTCAGCGCCGCATTGAGGGCACATTAAAAGAAGCTTTGCCCCGCATTCACGGCAGAACTTCCTCTCATCTGGGTTCTCAAACTGGCAGTGTGGGCATTGCATTATTCACATTCCCCGATAATATTGTTACTGGTTTTATTCATTACAAGGGATTTCATACAATCTCATGCTCTCCTTAACTCCCTTGGGTTTAAAGCTTCTTCTCTCTAAAAAGGAAAGTACACCTTAAAATGCCGACCGTTTATTGATATCAGTGATCAAAATCTGCTCCCCTTTGCCTTGAGAAGGTATGTATGCGGCAATAACCACTACCAGCCCAAAGGGCTGGGGGAAATGCAGTTCCTCAGATCGACACTCAGGAAGGAGTAAGGAAGTTATATATTGCATTTTTTTTGGGCAGTCATGCATTCAAACTCTGGAGATATCTTCAATTCTAGAATTTAGTTGTTAATGTAGATACATAGAAATCTGTATACTGATTATTCAGGCAAACCCGCTTTCCTAAGGGCTTTAAGAAAGCGCTCGCTGTCAGATTGATTCTTATAAGGTATTCTATCTGAATACCCCTCTAAGGAAAAATCCGGGTCTAAATTTAACACCTCTAAAGCAGCTGCTTTTGCTTCTTCTTCACGACCTAAGAAAGTGTAAGTAGCCGCCAAATGAACATACGCTTTAAAAAAATCAGGTTGGCATTCGAGGCACTTGTTATATATTTTTATTGCCTTCTCATACTGTCTTGAATCTCGATATGCCCATGCTAAATGATATGGATAATATGCAGGGGGAATAGGGTTGAGACGAATTGCCTTTTTTGAAAACTCTATGGCTTTAACTGGTCGACCAGAAATGATAAGAATCCATGCTAATGTGTCATAGGCATCAGCATTATTGGGATTAAGCGTAATTGCCCTTTTTGCCTCTTTAAGTGCTTTTTCATGCTCTTTTCTCATTGTAAAAAGATAGCTTGCTAATCCGTGTGCATCAGAATTGTTCTCATCCAAGGAGAGGGCTTTTTGTGCTGCCTCTGTAGCCCGCCCAAAACAAATTAGATCAGATGCGCACGTTCCTAACTGAATGCCCATCAAGTAGTTAATACCTGACAAAATGTGAGCTTGAACAATATCGGGATTCAATGCGATAACCTCTTCCAACTCTTTTCGTGCTAGAATGTTGCTCTCTTTAGTTAATTGACGAAAATACTCAAAGGCTCGTATTAATTTGACAAAAATCTGAAGATTATTTACACCTTCCCACCTTCCATGGATTTGCATTCCATCAGTCAGATGAATCTGCATAGCCTTCATAATTTCAATGGTAATTTCATCTTGCAATTTGAAGATATCTTTCAATTCTCGATCATAGCGCTCAGACCACAAATGGAACCCAGAGTTGGTAGTTATTAATTGAACTGTAATTCGAATCTTTTCATTATATTTCTGAATGCTTCCTTCCATAACATATTGTGCACCCAATTCCTGACCTATTTGTTGAACTAGTATCGATTTTCCCTTGTATGCAAATGTTGAATTACGAGCAATCACTAATAGCTTTGGGGTGTGGGAAAGGGCTGCGATAATATTTTCAGTAATTCCATCGCAGATGTAGTCCAGATCGGGGTCTTTGCTAATATTGACAAAAGGGAGTACAGCGATAGAGGGGCCTTGGGGTAAATCAAAGGTCATTTTACCCCTGGGGTCAATTTCGGCAGGAGAAGGAAGATAGAAATACTTCCAGTACAATCCAACAAATATAATCAACAAAATCACAGGTGTGAGGACAGCTGCTAAAACCCACTTTTTTTTCAGGGTTTTTTTTGCTCGAATGACTCTGTGAGCAGCAGCCCCCGGATACGATAGCACACGGTAGACACGTATCGGGGTGCTAATGTTTTTTCCATGGTGCTCACCGAGAGATTCGTATTCCAGCCCCAACTTATTGGCTACCTGATCATATGCTCTGCCAGTGATACAGATCCCTCCGGCTTCAGCCATAGTTTCCACCCGTGCGGCTATATTGACACCATCGCCATAAATGCGTCCTTCCTCTTCGATGACATCACCAAGGTTGATGCCAATACGAAATTCCATCTTACGGTTATATCAGAGCTCGGCATTCCTTTCTGAAAGGTCTCGCTGGATTTCTACCGCACAGTTGACCGCATCTACTACGCTGGTGAACTCTGCAAGGAGATTATCGCCTGGAGTATCTACAACACGGCCTCGGAATTGTTGGACAAGATCAGTTATTGCTGCACGGTAAGCTGTAAGTATGCGGACAGTCGCCTCCTCATCATCATCCATGAGGCGGCTGTATCCTGCTACATCAGCGCTGAGGATAGCACTGAGCTTCCGTTTAAAACCTTTGTGTATCATAGCAGTCCTTCCTTAAAGATTTTACAATCGAAAGAACAGAGAAAAGGAGGAGATGAGGCGTGTAACAGAACCAAGCTTGAGTTTATTTTTTTCTAAGCGGAGCTGTGTGTCAGACCAGGGGAGATGGAGTGGTATATTCGGAGCATTTTGTCTATATCTTTCAAGTAGTGTGATTTCTATCAAGTATTACAATAAAAAAGCCTTCACAGGGGTTTAATACTCCTGTGGAGGCTTTTGTATCGGAAACTTCTGAAAATATATGGTCATGGCTTCCTCCAGAAGGTTATGGTTATGGCCATGATGTATGTATTAACAATGTCAATGAATAACAGCTATTTTAGTAAACTCCTAAGCATTTTGTTTGTCAAGGGAAAATCCACTTCAACTTTCCTCTTTCAATCGTGAATGGTTGACTTATTGAAAAGGGACAGCAGAAGGGAAGGAGCACAGGATATGAAAAATTGATAGGTTTGCTTTAATCGTTACAAATACCAGTACATAATCATATCAAAAAAAATGCAGTAGACTGTTTTAGAGAAGAAGACACACATCTCTTACCATATTCTTCATTCCTCTTTGCAATTCAGACAATCACTATCTTTTTTATGATACTGATAGCTTCCTCAGGAGTGTCCACGAGGTTCAAGAGTGCAAAGTCTGATTGTGATATGGATTTCTCTTTTATCAATGTTTGCTTTATCCAGTCAATCAGGCCTTTCCAGTATGTGGAATCTATGAGGATCACGGGAAAGGATTTTATTCGTTTGGTCTGAATCAAGGTGAGAGACTCAAAAAGTTCGTCAAGGGTTCCAAACCCTCCAGGCATAATGATATAGGCTACTGCATATTTTACAAACATGACCTTTCTGATAAAGAAGTATTTAAAGTCGAGTTGTACATTTGCATACTTATTGGGTTTCTGCTCATTAGGGAGATGGATATGGAGGCCCACAGATTTTCCACCAGCCTCCGCAGCCCCTTTATTGGCTGCCTCCATCACGCCAGGTCCTCCACCAGAAATTACGTTAAAACCATTTTTAACCAGCGATCGAGCGACATGTTCTGTAGTTTTATAGTTGTGACTGTTGGGATGTGATCGGGCTGATCCAAAAATAGTCACGGCTGGATATACCTGGGGCATGACATCAAAGCCCTCCACAAATTCTGCCAGGATATTAAACATCCTCCAGGTATCATCTTTTTTAAGGTCATCAATAATATACTGTTTCTCATGCATGGTCTCTCACCTCTCAGCCATTATAGATAGTAATGGTGTTAATAAATATTCTTGATCGTATTAAAGAAAAACATAAAAAAATATGATAGTTTCAAGGAATAGGGCTGTCAAGAAATAGCTATAGCAATCTGCATAGATCATAGTTTAGTTATTAAGAAGAGCATTTTATTCAGGATGGATTTCTTGAAGGTCTTCCTTAATAGATTCGAGCCTGTTAATATCCTCTTCTGTGATTGTAGTCTTTTCGTCTTTTTTCTCAAGGCGCTTTTTCAATTTCTCTATTTCATGTTCTAGATCAATAACTTTATCCAACACAGCTTGGCTTGTCTCTAAAGGCATTACCTCAGCAGATACTTTTTCTCGTACCACGCCTCTGGCTTCAAGTAACAGACTTTCTTTCCATTTGGGAACGTGAACCTCCATTCCATATTTTTCATGGATGAGTGCGGCCAGGGCTGCACTCGCCGTAGACTCTCCATGGACGACAAAGACCTTGGGTCGAGATTTAGTGAAATGGCTTACCCATTCCAGCAGGTCTTTTTGATCTGCATGGGCAGAAAATCCGCCAATGGTGAAAATTTTTGCCTTTACTGCAACATCCTCTCTGAAAATCTTTACCCGTTTCTCTCCATCTACTATTTTTCTTCCTGTGGTTCCTTGAGCCTGGAATCCTACAATGATAATACTTGCCCCGGAGCGCCAAAGGTTATGTTTGAGGTGATGCTTGATCCGACCTGCTGTACACATTCCGCTTGCAGCGATGATAATGGCAGAACCAGGTGTCTCATTGATGGCAATGGATTCTTCAGTAGTGGGGGTGAAATGCAGATTTGGCATGTCAAAGGGATCAAAACCTTGATCCACAATGGCCCTGGCCTGCTCATCATAATATTTTTTGTTTTTACGAAAGATTTCTGTGGCCTTTATGGCCAGAGGGCTGTCCAGGTAGATAGGAATATTGGGCAGGTAATTATCCCGATAAAACTCCCCCAGAAGGTAAAGTATCTCCTGGGTCCTTTCAAGGGCAAAGGCTGGAATGATAACCTTTTCCTCGTGTGAGAGGGCATACAGAATAGCTTCTAAAAGTTCTTTTTTGCTATCCTCAAAAGGGCGATGCACTCGGTTACCGTAGGTGGATTCAACAAATAGATAGTCTGCTGCGAAGATTTCATAAGGGTCTTTAACGATGAGTTGATTTTGTTTGCCCAGATCCCCTGAAAAAACGATTTTTATCTCTTCATTCGCTTCCTTTATCCACAGTTCCACAATAGAAGAGCCAAGAATATGTCCCGCATTCCTTAGGCATGCCCTTATTCCTGGTTCAATGGTGATTATTCGATCCCTTTCAGTTGGGGAAAGATATTGTAGGCTTTCTGCGGCATCCTCCTTTGTATAAAGGGGAAGTATTTCCTTTTTGCCCCTTCTTCTTTCTCTTCTCGTCTGCCATTCGGCATCCATTTCCTGGACATGAGCTGAGTCAAGGAGCATAATCTGGCACAGTTCCGCTGTGGGGGGCGAGGTGATAATCTTCCCTCGAAAGCCATCCTTTACCAGCTTGGGGATTCTTCCGCTATGGTCAATGTGCCCATGGGTTAGAAAAAGGGTATTGATCTGTGTAGGATTAAAACCCCATTCTTGCCAGTTGCGCAATTCTATCTGTTTCCCGCCTTGAAAAAGACCACAATCAACCAGAACTTTTTTGCCCTGGGAATTCTCAATGAGATAATTGGATCCGGTCACTGATCCAGCAGCACCCAAACAGGTTACTTTGATCATATTTTGCTCCTCCTCTTTATTTAAATTATACACAGAAGAACATAACCTTGTTTAGGATAAATGTAAATGGTTATGAGATAAGAGAGTCAAGGGATTTTTTCTGAGGTGATTGTCGGGAGGGTATACAAAACCTATAATGCAGTGTTTCTTTCAATACTTAATGTTTTGATTTTATCCATTAAAGTAGTATTATTTATCTGTATTGTAATTGTGAAGGCAGTCTATTAGAATCTATTGGTTGTAAATGTTTTGCTCAAAGAACTAATGACATGAATTATTATCAAAAAAAATATGACATTATCGTTGTCGGTGCAGGCCATGCCGGATGTGAAGCTGCCCTCGTTGCTGCCCGAATGGGATGCAGCGTTTTAATTTCCACCATAGACCTGGATGGAATAGCAAAAATGCCGTGCAGCCCCTCTATCGGAGGGGTAGCAAAAGGACAATTGGTAAAAGAGATCGATGCCTTAGGTGGTGAGATGGGAAAAATAACAGATAAAACTGCAATACAGTACCGGCTTTTAAATACCAAAAAGGGCCCGGCTGTTCAATCCTCACGCACCCAGAATGATAAGATCAGGTATCATATCGCCATGAAAGAGGCATTAGAAAAGGAGCCTAACATAGATATTAAACAGGCCATGGTTGAAAGGTTGGTAGTTGAAGGTCATCACGTTATCGGAATAGAGGATCAAACAGGTTTTGGGTATCAGGCAAAGGCCGTGATCCTGGCTACAGGAACCTTCTTAAAGGGTTTGGTGCATATTGGTTTCACTGCTATAAGGGCAGGGAGAGCAGGTGAATTTGCATCCTATGGGCTACCTGACAATTTAAAAGAATTAGGGTTTTCGCTGGGAAGGATGAAGACAGGCACCCCTGCACGGTTAAAAAAAACAACCATAGACTTTACTAGATTTGAAAGGCAAGAAGGAGACGCGAATCCCAGACCATTTTCTCTTTTTACAAAAGGAATCAACATCAACCAGATTCCCTGCTACATTGGTCATACCAATAAGAAAAGCCATCAGATCGTAAGAGACAATTTAGAGCGGTCAGCGCTGTACGGAGGTAAAATTACTGGGGTTCCTGCACGGTATTGCCCCTCTATAGAAGATAAGGTAGTACGGTTCTCTGACAAAGAGAAACACCAGATCATACTCGAACCTGAGGGGATAGATACAGAAGAAATTTATGCAAGTGGTTTGGGAAATAGTCTCCCTATGGATATACAGATCCCTTTTGTGAGATCTGTTAATGGCTTAGAAGAGGCTGAAATCATGAGACCAGCCTATGCAATTGAATATGACTATGTAGACCCTTTACAACTGTTTCCTACACTTGAAACAAAACGTATCAAAGGCTTATATATGGCTGGCCAGATCAATGGAACCAGTGGATATGAGGAGGCAGCCGGTCAAGGTATGTGGGCAGGGATTAATGCGGCATCAAAGATTCAAAAACGCTCACCCTTTCTCCTTGATCGATCAGAGGCGTATATGGCTGTTATGGTTGATGATCTGGTTACCAGAGGAACAGCAGAACCTTACAGGATGTTTACTTCCAGGGCAGAGTACAGGCTCCTGCTCAGAGAAGATAATGTGGACCAGAGATTAATAGAAAAAGGGAATGAATTAGGTCTCATTGATGATCAAACAGTCTATGAGATGAAAGAAAGACAGAAGGAGATCTCCGCAGAGGCCCATAGGATAAAAAATATCGTAATAAGTCCCTCCAAGAGGGTAAATGATTATCTGGTGAAGTCAGGATCAAGTCCAATAAAAAATGCAACCTCCTTGGGTCAAATCCTCAAAAGACCGGAGTTGCATTATGAAAATATTGTCTTTCTAAATGAGCCTGTTAAGAAAATAGGTACAAGTATCGCACAGAAAGTTGAAATTGAGATAAAATATGAGGGATATATTCAGAGGCAACTAAAAGAGGTTGAGAAATTTAAGAACTTAGAAAAAATGAAGATTCCACACGATTTTGATTACACCAAAGTCCATGGCCTTTCTAACGAATTAAGAGAAAAACTTCTCCTTATAAAACCAATATCTTTAGGACAGGCATCAAGGATAGCAGGTATTACCCCTGCTGCAATCTCTATCATTATGATTTATCTAAAAAAGGGTGGCTCATTGTAATAGCACTATTTTTAGACTTACCTTTTTTCTCCTCTCTCCGAACGTATCAATTTTTCTCTGGTATCACTTGTTTTTTGTAACTTATAAAGCTCGAAATCGAGTATACAATTATCGCGACCCAAACAAAACCAAATGAGATCAGTTGTGTGCTGGTAAACAGTTCTTTGTAAAGAAACACGCCTACAAGCAATTGACCAGTCGGGGCGATATATTGTAAAAAGCCAACTGTCGAATACTGTATGCTCCGCGCACCATGGGCAAAGAGAAGCAGGGGTATTGCAGTTACCAAACCTGATCCTGTGAGCAATACATCCGTGTGTAGACCAATAGAGAAAAAGGATCCTGATCCTTGAATACCCAATGTGATAGCATAGGCAAGAGCAATAGGTGCGAGAAGAGCAGTCTCGAATAACAAACCGACCATTGATCCGGCTTTGGCTGTTTTTCGGAGCAACCCATAAGTTCCAAAAGAAAATGCAAGGGTAAAGGCGATCCATGGTAATCGACCATATTGGACAGTTAAAAAGAGCACTCCAATAAACGCGAGTATTACTGAAAGAACTTGCCATCGGTATAAGCGTTCCTTCAAAAAAATCATGCCCAGGCAAACATTTACAAGCGGATTAATAAAATACCCAAGGCTTACTTCAACAATTTGATTTGTATTAACGGCCCAAATATACGTTAACCAGTTAACAGCAAGTAAAAATGATGTGAATAGAAATCGTGTTATATCCCGCGAGAGGAATATACTGTATTTGGCCTCTTTCCATCGCCTTTGAACAGAAAGCAAAAATAGCAAAAATACCAACGACCAAATTACCCGATGAGCCAAAATCTGTGTTGAAGGTACATGATGCAAGGCCTTCCAGTATATAGGGAAAATTCCCCACAGAAAGAATGCACTGATAGTGGTTATTGTACCTTTCGTAATGTTATCCATTCGCTACATAATGACTTATCCCAGATTGTGCAGTAGACATCTGCTGCGGCTTGAAAATCCTTGTTGCAACGCTCGTTTCAGGATTTTGCTTCTCAACATATTTATGAATATGCCTTCGGCACAAAATCGCTCCAACTTCGCGTCTCACTGCGGTTTTCTGCGCCTCGCTACGGCGCCTACTGCACAATCTGATCTTCCCCCCAAGTAGTGGACATACAGTTAAGCGAAATGTTAATCTTTCGCATAGGAGGTAT
>JGI10211J14876_10000564_pt1 | contig 15921 bp, 8 predicted proteins | sample Etolagsediment_FD_14876 | JGI IMG/M metagenome (IMG submission 14876)
ATACTCGTAAGGGTTTTACAAAAATGGTTACAGAAAGTATTCGAGAAGAATTTAATAAAGAAGGATATACCTTATTAACTAAAGAATACAGGAATACAAAACAGAAATTAAGATATATTTGTCCAAATGGCCATGAAAGAACTATTACATATGATAGTTGGCGAGCAGGATCAAGATGTAAGCTATGTGTAAATAAAAATGTAAGACATACCATTGAATATGTTAGAGCTGGATTTGAAGAAGCCGGCTATATATTGTTAACTAAAGAGTATAAGAACTGCTCACAAAAGTTGGAGTATATATGTACTGAAGGTCATACTAATAGTATGTCTTGGAATGCTTGGAGAAAAGGAGCGAGATGTCCTGACTGTTATAATTTAGTCCGGCAATATGCAGGAAGACTTACAATAGACTTTGTAAAACAAGAATTTGAGAATGAGGGATACACACTTTTATCTACAGAATATAGTGGAGCGCATGATAAATTAAAGGTTTTGTGTCCTGAAGGTCATGAGATAGAACTAAGATATTATTCTTTTAAACAGGGTAATAGATGCCCAATATGTTTTAATGAAGTTAGAGGAGCATCTCAAAGATTAAATATTGACTTTATAAAACAGGAGTTTAATAAAGATGGCTATCAGCTATTAACAAAGGTATATAAAAATAATACAACAAAGTTAAAGTATATTTGTCCTAAAGGACATTATGGAAATATAACTTGGAATGCTTGGAAGAGTGGCTGTAGATGTAATAAATGTTGTATTGTTCATTCAAAAGCTGAGAATGAAATATTTGAGTTTGTTAAAGCATATTTTCCAGATGCAATACAGGGCGATAGAACAATAATAAGTCCATTTGAACTTGATATAGTAATATCTTCAAAGCTGTACGCCATAGAATATTGTGGTTTATTTTGGCATTCTGAGTCTCAGCGTAAAGACAAGAGGTATCATCTGAACAAGTTAGAATTATGTAATAATAAGGGTTATAATTTAATTACAATTTTTGAGGATGAATGGCTACACAAAAGAAATATAGTAGAGAGTAGGCTTAAAGCTATATTAGATGTACAGGATGCTGTACGAATATATGCACGAAAATGTACAATAAAAGAAGTTAGTGCTACTGTTAAGAACGAGTTTTTAAATAAATACCATATACAAGGTGCTGACAGCTCAAGCATAAAACTTGGTGCATATTATAACAATGAGTTAGTATCCATAATGACATTCAGTAAGCCATCATTATCTAAGGGATATAAAAACTATGTTGAAGGTACGTATGAGCTAAGCAGGTTTTGTTCTCATCCAGAATATACAGTATTAGGTATTGCGGGTAAGTTGTTAAAATATTTTACCAGAAACTATAACTATACAGAAATATACAGTTACAGTGATAGGAGATGGTCTATAGGTAATCTGTATAACAAGTTAGGGTTTACATTTATACATAGTACAAGTCCAAATTATTGGTATGTTGTGGGAGATACAAGAAAGCACAGGTTTTTATTCAGGAAATCTGAGCTTTATAAAAAGTTAGAAGTGTTTGATCCAGAATTATCAGAGTCACAAAATATGGCTAATGCTGGCATCAACAGAATATTTGATTGTGGTAATCATAAATGGAGTTATACATAATATGAAACTTAGAATTATGAAGACTGATGGGTTTGAGGATGCTGTAATTTATGAAGCTGCCTGTGCATGCGGGGATAAAAGTCATAATTTAACACTTTGGTTTGAAAAAGACAAAGCTTATTCTAACATGATCTTCTTAACTGTTTATCAAGATTTAAAATGGTCATCTGATTGGCAGATTGGTGTTATTTTTAGAATATGGAGGAGAATAAAAGCTGCGTTAAGAATTTTATTTATAGGTTATGTTGAGGTTGATAGTGAATTTATATTTGAAGGAAAAGAGCAGATTGATGATTTCATAGCTGCATTGCAGGAAGGTAAAAAAGAAATAGGGGGGAGTAAGTATGGAGAAAGTGGCGTGTAAGAATTGTAAATGTATGGGTATTCCAGGTACAAAGTGTAGGTGTTGTAGTAATAAAATACCTGATTTAGTGGTTGAAGAGAATACGTATTTAAAAGAGGAAGAAATAGTAGAGGAAGAAATAGTAGAGGAAGAAGTGTTGGAAGAAGAGAAAGATAACATATATTTCAAATAAAAGGAATTAGACACATGACAGATAAAAAGAAAAATAAGAAAAGTGAGGAAGAGGTTTTATTCCCAGAAGCTAAATTTGGTGGATTTGAAGTTAAGCCTTGGTCATTCGGGATACTGTTTGAAATTTCTGGTTTGTTAGATGAGGTTTTAGAAAAAGTAGAAGAGAAGGGTTTGTTTGATATGTTTAATAGTGATACTATATCTTATCTATCAATGGTTAAAGTATTCACTATAGCTAGCCCGCAAATATTGAAAATNATATCAATAACTCTTAATGAAGATGAAGAGAAGATTAAAGAACTTAGTATGGAAGATGGAATTAATATTGCTATTGAAATCACACGGCAGAATTGGACCATCTTAAAAAACGTATTGACCCCAGTGTTCCTGGGGGTTCAAGAAAAAATAGGGGAACTACCAAACGAAGAAAAACCCAGCTAACTCTTGCTAATATATTTACAACGCTTTTACAAAATAATATTGGNGAGTCCCTCCAAGATTTAAAATACAATTTTACAATAGACCAGATATACCTGTTTTATGAAAAGTGTAAACAGACGGAGTTGGATAATAATAGAATGCAGGCTATTATTCAATCAAGAGTACGCTATTGTTTTTCACCATCTTATAACAAGACAGAACCAAGAAAGAAGTCTAGAGACTGGAAAAAGTTTATGGATAGCTTAGATTGGGATAAAATAAGTAAGAAGCATGAGAAACCAGATCCAAAAGTATTGAAGTCTGTATTTATGGGGTTTGGTATACCAGTCAAGAAAAAGGGTGTGTAATAGTATATGACAACTAATGTTGGTGGCGTATCTATAGGTATCTTTGCGGATGTCCGTAGTCTTAGAGATGGTGTTAAGACTTCCATTGCTGAGCTTGATAGTTTTAGGAAGAGACTAAACAAGATTAGGCTAGCTGGTGCTATAACAGGAGATCCATTCTCAGCTACTAAAAAGTATATGAAGGAAGCTACGGCTGGGTTGAATAGGGTATTTTCTAAATGGTCTGATAATGTATCCGCTACTGAAAATAAAATGAGTAGGATAGCTAAAGCATCTGCGAGAAATGCTGAAAGTGTTATCAAAGACTTTGGTAAAATTACTACTCATATTGAAGCTTCTGGCAACAAGCTTGAAGCTTGGGTTGACATATTAAAGAAAGTACAGCAAGGCTCCCCCAATATGGCTAAATTGGTGGAGAAAGATACTGGTATACTAAGTAAAACAGGCAGCCCTTTAATGGGGGCTGCTTGGCAAAAAAAGTTAAAAGCAGACCCTGAAGCTCAAAAATCATTTCAAGAATTTATAAATAGCTTTAAAGGTTTTACTAGAACTGCGGATGCAATTGTATCAGATTTTGAGAAGAAGATGCAGCATAAAACTGGTGTAACTTATGCACAGTTTAAAGCATTCTTAGCTAATATGAGTGCTGAAATAACTTCTTCCCCTCTCATAGCAGAATTAGAAGCTATGACTGGAAAAATAGCAAAAAGTTTTAAGGTAGATGCTGCTTTTAGAACTGCACAAAGAATGATTACTGCGTCAGATCCTAAAATAGTAGAAGAAGAAAGAATTGGTAGGCTTCAGGATTTAAGAGAAAAAGAATTAAAGTTAAGTGCTGAGATAAAAGCTGGTATTAAAGTAAGAGAGAATAAGTTAGCTCTTGTTAGAAACTTATTGGAAAAGGAAAAAGAAGGTGGCGTAATAAGCGAGGGGCAGCGTGCCTTTTTAAGAGAGCAAGCTGCTGCTGAAAGAGCACTTATAAACCAGAAAGAATTAAGGATAGAGCAACACAAGAAAGAAACTGCTGAGGTTAATAAGTTAAGTAAAGCCTTGGAGTATACCGCTGCCAGGGAAGCTCGAAGAAAAGGTGTTAGTGTTAGTGGTGAAGCGCTTCCACCTAAAGAGATGATAACAGGAGAGCCTAATAGAATACTGCAAGAAAGAGTAAAGTTAATTCTTGCTTCAAGACTTGAGATAGGTAAAGCAAAAGAAGCAATAAGCCAGAACTTCCAAATAGAAAAAAACAGATTAGTTGTTATACAAGCATTAAATAGATTAAAAAAAGCTGGTGTAGAAATATCAAAAGGGGAGATACTGGCTCAAGAATTAGCGAGCAAGCAAGCTAAGTATAAGGAAGAAATAGCTGATGCTTCAAATATTATTAAGGCTCGTGAACGTCAGGTAGCTACTTTAAATAAACTTACAGTAGCTGAAACCAAACTTAGAACCGAGATAAAAGCTGGTATTAAAGTAAGAGAGAATAAGTTAGCTCTTGTTAGAAATTTACAAACCAGAGAAAAAGAGGGTGGAAGATTAAACGAAGAGCAGGCCGACTTCTTGAAAAGTCAGGCTGCTACTGAAAGAGCACTTATAAACCAGAAAGAATTAAGGATAGAGCAACACAAGAAAGAAGTTGCAGCACTTAAAAAAGTAAGAGTTGAGTTAGAGCTTACAGATGCTATTAAAGGTAAGCAGGCAGGATTTAAAGCAAGAGGTATTACACCTACAAGACAACTTTCAACTGAGGATACTACAAGTGTTTATAAGAAAAGTGCAGATTTAATAAAGTCTGCTAATCAAGAAATAGCTAAAGCATATAAGTTAATAGAAAAGAACTTTAATGTTGAGAAGAACAGACTTGTCATCATACGTAAGTTGAATGAATTAAAGGGGTATGGTGTAAGAATATCAAAAGCTGAATTGCAGGCACAAACAAAATTATATAACAAAGATACCTACACAAGAGAATTAAAGGATGCAGGAGATTTAAATAAAGCCCGTGAAAGACAAGNAGCTACATCAGAAAAGCTTGTTATAGCTGAAGCTAAGCTAAGAGCTGAAAGAAAAGTTGGTATTGGTGTTCAAGAGTTTAGGAATAACCTTGCAAAAATTTATCAGCAGCGGCAGGCGAACGGTGAAGTACTGTTAAATAAAGAAGTAGCAGCTTTAAATAAATACAATAAGTCCCTTAAACGAGGAGGATTTTTATCTAAAGATTGGTTTAAGCAAAGGGCAGGATGGTTTATTCAGCTACGAGCGTTCTGGGGAATTTATAGAGCGGCATCNGANGCATTCACGGCTGTTAAGAAGTTTGAAGAAGAGCTTAAGAATTTACAAGCTGTAACAAAATCCACAAGTGCTCAGCTAGCAAACATGAAGGATATTTCAATTGCTCTTGGTAAAACAATGTCAGTTGAGCTTACAACTATAGCTAGTGGTATGGTTAAGTTAGGACAAGCAGGTTTAGATGTTGTTGAAACCTCAAGTGCTATAAAGGCTGTAACTACACTAGCTGTTGCTACTATGACAGATATGACTACAGCAAGTGATTTAGTAACAACAGCTATGAAAGCTTGGGGCGAAGAAACTGATGATACAGCTCTTGTAGTAGATATACTTGCAAATACTGTAAACAGATCAAAAGTTACAATTGATGGATTATCTACAGCACTTCAGTATGTAACTGGTGTTGCACCACAGGTTGGTATGTCGTTCAAGGAAACTTCTGGTGTAATTGGTATACTTGCTAATCAAGGTATAAAATTAAGTAAAGTAGGTACAGGATTAAGATCGTTATTAGGGGAATTGCTAAGACCATCTAAAAGATTCACGTCAGAATTACACAAGGTAGGTCTTACCTTGAGTGATATAGATGTTAAAACTAGAGGATTTACTTCTGTACTCGAAGATTTACAGGCTAGTGGATTTGATGCAACCAGTGCATTTAAAGGTTTGGATCGTAGAGCTGCGTCTGCTATTTCAGCTCTTATTTCACAAGCTGGAAGTGTAAGAGAGTTTTCTGAATCTTTATCTGACGCTGGTTCTGCAGCTACTATGGCGTCAACTCAAATGGAATCCTTGAATAGTAAGATAACTATTACAAAAAATAAAATAAATATTCTTGCATCACAGATATACGATTTTGCTACACCTCTTATGAAGTTGGGTACTGATGTATTAGGGGGAGTTGTTACAGGTCTTACAGAAATGGATTCTAAGATTGTACATGTTATAAGTACATTAACTACTGGTGGTATTATACTATTAATTTCTGGTTTAACATATTGGTTATACTCATCAATTAAAGCATTCTACATATTTTCAGTAGGAGTAGGTAACGCTACAACTGTACTTGGCTTTTTTGCAATAGGATTAACAAAAGTAAGAGAAGTACTTGCATTCTTAGTTACAGGTCCTGGTGCTATTATAGGTATATCAGTTGCTCTTCTTGTTACATTAGTAGCACATATTGCAAAGTCAACTTATGCGTTAAGTGACTTAGCTAAGAAAGCAGTAGAAAGTAGAAATAAATTTTACAAACTTAATGCTGAGTATGAAAACTTTAAGGATCTAACTGAAAAGTATACTAAAGCAGTAAAGGAGCACAATTATGAGCAAGCAAGAAAAATTGCTGCTATGGATAAAGAACTTAATAGTATACATTTACTTGGATTAGAAGAAGACGAACAGATAAAGAGAATTAAAAAGATAACAGAATTAAAGAAAGAATTATCTGAACAGCAGCTAAGATCTGCACGTGAAAACGAAGCTGCAATGGCAAATTTAACAGCAAGCCAGGCTTTACAAGATGTTACAGGAATAACACCATCAGCGGAATCTACGGACGTATACGGTGTAAGTGGAACTCCAGCACGTTCTTTAGATGAGAGAAGAGCTGATGCAGATAAGAAATTACAGAGAGTATTTGCTACTATGCGAAACTCTGCTGATGTTATTATAAGTAAGAATAAAGATGTTAGTGTAAGTGTTAAAGATATTATACTTCAGTTAAAGATAGCAGGATATTCTTATGATACTATAAAAGAAGCTGCTATTGTGGCAGGAAGTGCTGAAAGAAATAGGTTTATTGAGTTTGAAGACTATTTAAAAGAACAGCTTAAGATACAAGAGGTGCTTAATACAAAAGCTAGAGAGTGGAAAAAGATTGCGGAAGAAGTAGATAAGATAGATAAAGCAGGCGGTGTTAAAAAAGGTCAGGATTTAACGTATATTTTAGATTTAATGGTAGACGCTAATGTAGAACTACAAAACTTTAAGAAAAATTATAGTGGTCTTTTTAAGAAACTAAAAAAAGGATTTAAAGACGATCCCCAAACTGCTCTCAAATTTTCTAAAGCAGTAACGGAAACTTTAGGTAAAACTACTATGGAGACTGTTACTGAAATAAAAGAAATGTTTAAAAAATCTAAGATTTTGGAACCATTTCTTGGGGATATGGAAAAAGCTAAGGCATCTTTAGTAACACTTGTTAGAGCGTTTAGACTTAATAGTCTTCAAGAAGCTTTAGGGGGATTTTTAGATGCCAAATCAGTAGATGATATGAATGTAAAGATAGCTCAGTTTGCTGAAAAAGTAGAGTTAATAGGTAAAAAGAGAATAGGTGTAGAGAGTGAAATAACAGCAATACTTAAAGAAGCAGCCGGATTATTAAAAGGATATGGATTAACATCTAAACAAATAATTGAAATTGAAAAGTTAAGAGCTGAAGCTATTAGAAAAACACGTATAGAATATAGCAAAACATTAGATATAGAAAACAGAGGACTCCAAGCTAGTATTGACAAATTTAGAGGTGTTAATGAATTTGAAAGAAAAAGGACAGAGCTTAGAGCTAAATTTTTAGAGGATGAAATGAAAGCTCAAGATGCTATTGGCGTTCTTGAGGAAAAGAAGAGCAGAACACCACAGGAAGAGGATAATTTAAAAAGAGCAAAAGATAACATAAATCTTCTTAGACTTAATAATTCCTTAGCAGAAGAAAGAATAACAATTGAGGAAGAAATATATAGAATACGTGATAAAACTGAAGCTAAGCTGATAGAAAATACTAAAAAGCGTATTCAACTTGAAATAGATGAGCCTACTAATAAGCTTGCTATGATAGAACTTGAGAAGGAAGCTATAGATTTAAAGCTTAAGGAATCCTATTTAATACAAGACCTTGAAATTACAGGTAAAGAACAGTATGATCTTCAGAAAGATATAAATAAACTTGAGGCTGATAAATTAAAGATACGTGAAAAGCAGAAACGTGCAGCAAGTATTATGTATGACATAACTGGTAGAATGAAAGACCAGATGCAGAACTTTCATGACATTATGACAGAGGTTGGTGTAATGTTTGCTACTGGTATGGCATCAGGTCTTGGTAGTACAATGTCTGACTTTGCTGGTGGATTTCAAGAGCAGCAACAAGAGGTTAAAAATCTTAAGGGTGAGTTAGCAGATTTAGATAATGAATACCAGGACGCTCTATCTGATGGAAACATGGAGAGAGCACAGGAAATAGCGGATGAAATGGCTAGACTCCGTAAAAATATTGATGATCTTGAAGATCCAATACATAATTTAAAGGAAGCGTTTAAGGATTTCTTTAAAAGTTTGATTGATGATATACGAGCTGCTTTAAGTCAATGGATTGCTATGCAAGCTGTTATGGGTATTGTTAACTCAGTTGCTGGTGCTTGGCAAAATCCAGGTTATACAGGGGGTAATTTTTCGCCGTACGTGGCAGCACATGGTGGCGTTTTACCAAGAATAGATGCGTTTCAGAGCTTTAGCTCTGGTGGACTTACAGGGAACCCAACCCTTGCATTGTTAGGTGATAACAAAAGTGGTAGAGAACTGGTAATTCCTGAAGAGAATATTCAAAAGGATAGCGTTCATGGTTATACTCGTGCTACTGATAATAAACAACCAATTAATGTAATTAATGTTTTAACGAAAGATGATATTGTTGGTGTTATGAGTGGGGCATCAGGAGAGCGAGTAATTTTAAATACTATAGGTAAGGATCTTAGGTCTAATGGTCCAATATCAAAAAGATTAAGAGTGTAGGAGAATAGTATGACTCAAGATATAACTGCAACATTTTTAAAAGAAGCTGTAAAGAGAGATGGTATATCTATTGCAGATATGTACGTATTAAATGCATCTATATCTCCAGGTTGGGACCCTATATATTTTATATCTTACAACCAGAATATAATGGGTTGGGAAATGAATGCGACTGGTGATTTAGTAAATTCTGCAACTTTATATACCGGATTACCTATAACTCGTGATGCTATTAAAGGAGGAACTTCAGGAGAAGTACCAGAGCTTACAATATCTGTACCTAATGTTGACAGAACCATAGAGAGTTATATACAAAACTATGATAACTTAAGGGGTCGTGATTTTTATATACTAACTGGATTTACAAAGCATTTACCTTCAGGAGCTTCAGCAGGACATATAGGTTCAGTTCCTGATAGATTTGCAATGATGAAGGAAAAGCTATTTATTGATAGCACTACCTCTAATGCTGAAGTAGTTTCGTTCTCGTGTAAACCAAAGTTTTTAATAAAGAATAAAGTTCTCCCTGGACGAACATTTTCAAGAGAGTGCCAGTGGGTGTATGCTTCAGCAGAATGTGGTATTACAAACGCAACTCTACTCGCTTCCTACCCATCTTGTAACAAATCATTAGATAATTGTATTATAAGAAAAAATAAAAGTAGGTTCGGCGGATTTCCTGGAATTCCAAATAAGGCAATCATTGTAATATGACCTTTTCAAAATATATTAATATACCATATAAGCATAAAGGAGATACTTTCAAGAGCTGTGATTGTTTAGGTCTTGTAAAGTTAATTTTAAGAGAAGAAAGTAATATATTCTTGCCTGAATTTTGGTATGTAGAATGCTGGAAAGATGGGGATAACTATTTTACGGATAATATAGGAAGCGTAAGCACTAAAAAAGTTAAGCCTCCATATAAAAAATTAGATGGTCTCCTGTTTTATGACGAAAAGAGAAAGTATGTAAAGCATATAGGTTTATACATTGGTAATAGCAGATTTATACATACATATAGAAAGAATTCTTCAAGAGTTGATAAGTTAGGTGGATATTGGTCATCAAGATTGTATGAAGCTGTACGATATACAGGAAAAAGGGGATAAACTATAATGGCGTATGTATCATTTAGAAATGCATTAGACGAAACATCAGAATTCATACAGATAGATAAAAAATATTTATTAGATGCTGCATATGAATATGCCCGCATTTCTGATGATAGTATAAATACTTTTATTTTAAATAAAAGAGTAGTACTCTTTCTAAATGATGAAGTTGTACCAATAAATTCTTGGAATTCCAGAAAAGTATATGATGATGACTATATTATAATAGTACCAGAACTTGAAGGTGGTAGCTTGGGTGGGTTTCTGCAAATAGTTGCTGGTGTTGTTATTGGTGTGACAACAGGACGTTGGGACATTGCTGCCGCTATGATTCTTAGTGGGGCATTAGGAGTAGTATCTAATCTATTGTTCCAACCAGATTTACCAACAAGTCAAGTAGGTGGGAGTAGATCAACACAAACATACAATTGGTCTGGTATAAAAACTATAGCTAGATCTGACACCCCAATTCCTGTTGTTTATGGGACACATGCTGTAGGTGGAAATGTATTATCTTTATACACAGATGTAACACATGATGTGTCATATCTTAATATGTTAATTGCACTATGTGAAGGTGAAATAGAAGGTATTTGTCAAGAGTTTGATCATACTGAAATATGCACAACATCTGATAAAACAGGTTTTAAGGTTAAAGTATTACAGGAAGATGAAGTTTCTGGTGTGAACACTGCGGCTAAAGTTATAACTCCTGCTGATTGTACAGGATTAACAAAAGCTGCCGGTACATTAACTATAGAATTAAAATGCAGTGATCCAACAGCTTTTGAAAGTAAAGTATTAAGAGCAGCAGAAGTTTCGAGTACTCAATGGCCATCTACAACTTTTACACCTGTGGATTGCACCGGACTAACAAAAGCTAACGGAAAGTTTACTATAGAGCTTAAATGTAGCAGCCCTGATGCTCTTACATGCTTTACAGCAATAGAGGTTACAAGTTCTGGATCTTATTCTTCCGAAATGTGGTATCACGAATTAACTGAGGAAGATATAGAGCTTGTGAGTTCTACATATAGGGTATTTAGCTGGTCTATGGATGATTGGGTAACTAAAGGTGGAGAACTTGATGTTACTGAGATAGATTATATAAGATGGTATACATCTGACTTACTTGATAACTGTCTGCTATCTTGGAGAAATGCAAGGGTATCTTGGGCAGATTATGAAGCTTTTACATCTCCTACCTATATTGAACTTACAAGCTCTGGAGCGCCAGATACTGAAGAATGGTATTATGAGTTAACTTCAACTGATCTTGCTATGCTAAGCTCATCTTATACTACATTCAGTATTTCAATGGAAGACTGGGTTACACAAGGTGGAGAACTTGATGTTACTGAGATAGATTATGTAAGGTGGTACACTGCTGACGCATTAGGTTTAACATTATATTGGAGGAATGCAAAGGTATCTTGGACAGATGTTGATGACCCTTACGTTTCTCCAGCAATATATATAGACGATCAACCATTACGCTTTTATGATGAACTTGAATGGTGGTATAGAAAGGGAGTTAATTTACCAGATAGTACTAAGAGTGATTATGATCCGAGTTACCAGAATAGAATTCCTAATTTTGACAGCATTAAAGTCCAATATGATGATGGTAGAACTGTACCAGCAGCTCCTCGTCATATTGAATATATAACTACAAAGCCTGTTGACATGCTTATTCTTCATTTCTACACACCACAATTATATGATGCAAGTGGTGGAAGCTTTAAAGATAAAGAAATAAGATTTAAAATATCCTATTCAACAGATGGAGAAACCTATTCAGATGCAAGTCCTCTTATAAAAAATACGTATGAACCTTTATTAACTGCTGTTGATGACTGGAATACAGTATACTGCACTTGTGATAATTATATAAACAGCCAATACAAATATACACCATCAGACTCGTACACTATAAAAGTACTAAATAATAATTCTAACACAGACGACTTTGGATTAAAACATTTTGATATTTTTATAAATGTTATGAATTCTAATGGGGACATACTTATAAATAATCAAAGGGTAGTAAATACTTTATGGATGTATAAAGGTATTGATTTTACATACTTTCCTGTTTTTGAGTATGAGATTGGTCTTCATTTTGATGTTCCTGTTGGTGCAGAATATATAGTATCTTCAGAAATAGCCCAAGAAATAGGAACAGAAGTAAGTATAGAAGGTAAAACAAAAACTGGGTTATGGAGATCTATATACCTAGATTTCACTACGTTTGGTCTACCTGGTAGAGAGGTATACTACATAAAGATGTATAGAACTGATGGTGGTGCTTCTACTGAACTTACTATTGCTAACGATCTTGAGCTAAATTCAGTAGTTGAGACTGTATATGGGGAATATATTTATCCAAATACTGCTTTATTAGGTTTAAGAATTAAAGCAACTGAGCAAATATCTGGATCTCCACCTAATGTAGTAACTATATTGAAGGGTACAAAGATAGAAGTGCCTGATCTATCAGAGGACGATGACTTTATAGATTGTTATTGGGATGATGTACAGGAAAGATGGGAGTGTGAAGGTAGCGAAAGAACTTGGGATGAAGTTACTACAACAACAGAATATTGTAATAATGCAATACTTTGTGTGCGGGATTTATTATTATCCTCAAGATATGGATTAGGAGATTACTATACAGCATCAGATTTTGATACTCCAGAAATTATTACTGCAATAAAAGAATGCCACAAGTACTTTGATCCTTTTGATGCAGAAGAATATTTAAGTTGGTGGAGTACGGGGACTGATAATGACTGGCTTACTTGGTGGGGTATTAGTGACAGCACTCCTGAACCTTTAAGAAGTGGTGTATCGTATGATGCATCTGCTAGAACTGTAACTGTAGATTATACTAATTGCGGTAGTTTTGTAATGTGGTTTACTTCTGCAATAACATTAAAGACAGGACAAACGTATGATTTCAAGTTAACATTATCAAGTACAACTAATGCTGTAAACTTTAGAATAATTGGTAGGCGTGAAACAGATAAGGTTTGGATTTCGTCTGTAACAGAATATTCTAAAACAAATGGTACACACACTCTGACTTTTTTATGTCCTGTCGGTGACTTTTATGCATTAGGTTTAATAATAACTCCAAGCTATCACTGTATTCATGATTATACAATAGATGAAATATCTTTAACCAGAACATCTAAAGAGCACTATCATACTTGGAATGGAGTTGTAGAAAGCGGGCAATCGGCATTAACAGTATTATTAGAAATGTGCGAGTCGTTCAGGTGTTGGCCTATCTGGTATTCTGAAAAACTAAACTTTGTAATAGATAGAGATACAACACCTATTCAAACAGTATCTATAGGAGATACTAAGGATTTCACACAGTCATTTACACCATTATCTGAAATACCTTATATGGCTACTGCTCAATTTACAGATGAGAGTAGGCAATATGAATTAAGATCTATAATTTCCAGGTCTCCAATTACAGATTTAATTAAGGTAACTGAAAAAACTGTTGGTCTAAAAGGTATAACTTCTATGGCTAAAGCTCAAAGAGAGCTAATATTTAAGCATAATAAAGCTACCAATTGTACTCGTAATATTTCATTTAAGTGCGGTCTAAATTTAATACATGGAGCACCTGGAGATATTATAAATGTTCAGAACGACTTACCACAATGGGGTTATGGTGGAAACATAATTGGGTACACTTCTACACAGATTGTAATAGACTCCTCCTATACATTTACTAACACAGCTACTACAACTATAGAATACCAGGATTTAAGAAGTTCCCCATGTACAGCTACTATAGTTAATCCTGGTTTTGGTGTTAGTACGCAAGTTTTGTCTATAGTAACATTAACAGGCAGTCCTTGTGATATGGCTTCTTTTTCTATAAACACTTCTGGCTATGAGTCTAGATCGTTTAGAATGGTACAAATAAATAGAACTGATGTAAACGAAGTTGAAATACAGGGACTAGAACATATACCAGCTATGTACGAAGAAGCAACTTTAACAAAATTCACATACCCCCCATATCCAGTACCTATAGATCCATATTCTATACCTAAAGCTCCTACAAGAATAAGTGTAGTTCAAGCAGGGTCAAGTACTGGATTTATAGTATCAGCTAAGCCAGACCCGTCTGATGTGCATGTGAAAGACATAGTTGTACAGATATGTGTTGAATTTATAGAAGGCCCTATTCCCGGACCTCCTTGTAAATTTGAGACTATTGGAATTATACCTGTTGGTACAGATAGTATTACATATATGAATCCAGCATTAAAATTTAATGTATATTACCCTTTCAGATTATTTTGTAGAACAGCATATAAGAGTGGCCCATATGCAGGAGCTAATGGAATGCTGACACAAAATTCATCAATTCCTGATTTATTTCCACCTACTGGATTATGTATAAAAGGCGGTGCACCTAGTTCAAATACATTTTATGGCAAGGATGTAACTATAATTTGGAATTCTGTTTCATATAGAGGAGTTTCGGCGGAAGTACAGGGGTATAAAGTTGAAGTGTATTACATGGACAGCTTTATGGAAACAATATCACAAGATTGGGAAACAGGTGCTATAACTATAATAACTAATTTTGGTAGTGGATTTTCTGGGATTGATCCTACCAGATTACTAAGAACATCTATTGTAAGTACTGAAGAATATACTTACACTTATGAGATGAATAAGAGTGACACTGGTGATACTGCTATAGATACTATTGTATTCGTTTTAAGAACCATACTTACTAACAATATGGAATCTGAAAATTATAGTTTTATAGTTGTACGAAATGGAAATCCAGATCCTGTAACAGGATTGACAGCTACTGCCGGTATAAATTTAGTCAGAGCTTCTTGGAATCCAAACTCTGAGTCAGACTTAGCTAACTATTATTGTGAAACTAAAGCGGGTCAGGGAAGTTGGTCTGGAAGCTATACAACAGATGTTTCATATACGAGGTATTTAACTAGTACAGAAATAGATAACAATGTAGCTACTATATTTTTTAAGGTAACTCCCTTTGATGTATATGGTAACAATGCAGCAATTTCAGAAACGTATGCTGAAGTTTTGGATAACTCTTCTACAGCTAAAAAGACTTTAGTTAGACATGGAGATAATATGTTATCCTCATACGAATTTGTAGCTACAGATCTAAATAAAATACATGTATTTATAAACGCACCGTTATGTGATTTAACTTTACCTATAGGTACTGTAAATGATGCTGGGGCATGGATTCAAATAAGAAAAAAGGGTGGTGGAGGTCTTGATATAAAGAGATCAGGTGCTAACACTATTCTAAATGATGTAGCTACTCATGTTACAAATACAGCAACGGATATTTGGTCTTATATTGATTTAGTTATGGAGAATGCAACAGTTTGGGGTGCTCAAGGTATGCTTGGTAAATGGGATGCTACATAGGAGGCTATAATATGTTTAAGAGATATACAATATTTATAATGTTGCTTGTATTTGGGTGCGTGACTACAGCGTATGGTCTTAATTTAGAAGTTGGAAAGACTTCATTCTTTAGACTTAAAGAAGACTCTTATGCTGGAAACTTTGATATACATGAAATAGATGGGCTTTATGGTATTACAGATTCAACTTATATTGATATGGGAACAGGTAATGCAATATCAATAGGAACACCTGGAGATATAAATTTTGAATCAACTGCTGATGGCTTCAATTTTAATATGGATAATGATGCCGGGGATGATTTCATTATTGAT
>JGI10211J14876_10000567_pt1 | contig 15893 bp, 30 predicted proteins | sample Etolagsediment_FD_14876 | JGI IMG/M metagenome (IMG submission 14876)
TTTTGGATTTGGGTCCGGTATTCTTGGGAGAATTGTATCCGGGATTTTTACAGGATCAATGGGAGTAAAAATGTTGTCATCAGGTTGTTGGCCAAAAAGCCTCCTAACAGAATTCAAAGTATCTTCTATATTTTGTCCTATATTATTAATTTGTGATATTACAAAATTAACAGAATCGTAAAAAGGAGTTATTAATTTTTTAATCTGATCTTCTATACCTTTTATAATTCCATTTGCCCAATCAACTATTCTATCAAGATATCCCATTGGATCCTTGAGAATATCAATCAATCGTAAGAGACCAGAACCAATAAGAAAAGAACTAAGAATTTCTATAATTCTTTCAATGAATCCTTTTACAGGTTTTGTAATTTTGTCAAGAGTTTTTGCAAACTTATTTTCTTTTGGTGTTTCCGATTTTTCTTCTCTTACTCTCTTTTTAGTTTTTTCAGCAGCAATTCTTTCTTTTTTCTCTTGTTTGGATTCGAGTTCAACCTGTTTTTCTATGGTAGAAATAATTCCTTCCAGATTTTTTTCAATTTTTGATAAAGCAGGAACAAGAGATCTTTCTACAAATGTCTTTAAATCTTCAATTGAATCTGTCTGTTTTTTATCTTCTTCTTTCTGTTCTTCCTTTTCCTCTTCTTCCCTTTTTAAGTTAACACCAGGAAGAAGAGGAGTTACTTGAGCCTTTTGTGGTTTTGTTTCTGCCTTTTGTGGTTCTTCAGTAAAAGATTCTACAGATATTTTCTTCTTTCTAATCTTAAATCTACCAGTTTCTGACTTAACCCTTTTATATTCATTAGTGAGAAGTTCTACTTCTTCTGTTGGCATTTGACTATCAGCCATTCTACCAGCAACCATCTTCTCTTTGAGAAGAGTTTTATAAGTTCCGTAGTCAATACCTACTGTATCATCTAAACCAAGAATATTTAAAATTCTCTCATCTACTTCTTCATCAACTAGTTCTTCATCTCTTGTTGGTTCATATACAACAAGAGCACCTGGTTTATCTTCTACTTTTTCTTTGACTTCTTGTATACTCTTGAGAAGATCATCAAGACCTTCTGGAATGGTTTCTTCCGGAGATTCGGTTACAACACTTTCCTCACTCTCCGCAATAAATGCATCAGCCATTTCGGAGAGATCATTAGTTCTTCCTTGTGAAATGGCATTATCAATCGAACTCTGTTCAGATTCACTTAAAGAGTTGTAATACTTTGAGAGCAAATTTATTTGCTCATCAGACAATTTACTGGCACGTTCTTTACCAAGTTTGAACTCGTAAGCTTTTCGTAAATTACGTCGTGCCATTTCGTTGTTTTTGTTTCAGTTCTTCTTCCTCAAGATGCTGTTGAAGTAATATAACATAGATGTCACGTTCCCATGGCATCATATTTTCAATCTCAGTCAATGAATATTTATGGTACTGCATCAGAGCAAAATTTAATCTGAAGTAGTTCTCAAGATCCATATGGATCAATCCTATGCGAAAAAACTGGATAATCCCTCCAGAACGACACTACTCTTCACTTTTGTTTTTGGATTCACAACATTCAAAGTATGTGAAAGTTTAGGCATCGTCTCAAAAAACTTCTCAATCTGTTTGAACTGAAGAGAATTCATCTGTTCTAAGAATTCAATAACTTCTTTCTTTGAAACATCAGAAGTAGACCAAACCTCATCTTCACTATAAATCTTATCAATACAAGTAGAAATCAATTCAAATGATTGGTCAATATTATTTCTTTGGTCAAAATCAAAATTATTCTTGATAAATTGATCGAGAGAAGGATACTTCATCTCCATCATTAAATTATCATCAAGTTTGATTTGTTTGTTATGATCTTCGTGTTCTACAACTTTAATATCATTGAGAGCAATAGTTACGGGAATTTGTGTCACACCATCATCTGGTGCAATGATATTAACCTCAACCTCTTCTCCTACTGATTTACCACGAATATTCAAGAACAAATATTCAATATCAAATGTAGGAAGTGTTTCTACTTTAATTCCTCTTGTCTGAATACAATTCTTAATAACAGATTTAATTGCTGTCGTAATTTCTTTTGTATCCTCACTTTCCAATGCAAGAACCAGGAGTTTTTCTTCCTTAACTAAAAATGGTCTATATTTAATCGTATCTTTTGTAGAAGGCAATTCCAACTCATATGTTGGTGCAGCAATTTTTGGTAATGGCATGATGTCTTGATAACAAGTTCAGTTGTTTTATTTATTTCAACTTATTAGCCATTTTTTCTTTGTTTTACATAACGAATATATGACATAGAAACTGTACATCTTAGTGTGTCACTTGGTGCATATGAAACTGGAGTTGCAATCATATTCAGTGGAAATGCTCTTACAAATTCATATTCTAAGTATCTTCTACTATTGTATCCTGGTCGATCTAAATCTTTCTCAAACTTACTAATAAAAACATTACTCTGATATCCAGTTCCACCAAGAGGATAATTCATTCTATGATGAGCAAACTCACCTCTAAATTCATCCAATGGATTAACATTAGAAATATAATCCATCCAACCATCAAACATTTCAATAACACCATAATCTCTACCAACATAGAAGGTAAAATCAGTGGTCGAATCATATAACCTTCTATATGCCATTTTCTCACTCACACCATGATAGTCATTTTCTTGTGAATGAGTTGAAAATGAACTTCCAGGTAAAGATGCTGATTCACATCTCAATTCAACATCTTCACCTTGACCAAAATAATTAAATCCCCTACTGTTCAAAAAATCAATAACAGAAAGAGGTGGTTTCAGTTTTACCTGATAAACAGATGTCTGAGCATTATGTAATAATCTACTTTTTATCTGAGAAGCTGAAAATTTATTTGGCCTTGGTCCTGCCATCTATAAATACTCTTATTGATATTACTATGTATATGAAATGCCGAAAGATAGTAAGTGGCATCAAGGAAAATTTCACCCACAAAATCCAAACAAATATCTAGGAGATCCTAATAATATTGTTTATAGAAGTTCTTGGGAGTTACATTTTCTTCAATGGTGTGATAGAAATGATAATGTTTTAGAATATGCTAGTGAGGAATTTTCAATTCCCTATGTTTCACCAGTAGACAATAGAGTTCATAGATACTATCCTGATGGTTTTGTTAAGATTAAACATTCAAATGGTGAAATAAAGAAATATATTGTTGAAATTAAACCTCTGAGACAAACTCTAGAACCAAAAAAACCTTCTAGAGTGACCAAAACTTATATTAATGAAGTGAAAACATACGCTGTAAATCAAGCTAAGTGGAAATATGCTCGAGAGTTTGCAGAAGATAACTCTTTAGAGTTCAAAGTTCTTACAGAAAACGATTTAGGTATCAAACCTTATGGACAAAGAACAAGAAGAGTATCTAAGAAACGAAACAGATAGAACAGAGAAATTAATAGACATATTATCAGGAACAACAGACCCTGATGATATGATGCTTACGATCATAGAAACTCTGACAGATACTGTTGTTGTCCCTGATGTTGGTAGATATTATACATTCATATATAAACCCATCACTCCAAGAATAGAATATGATGAACATCCATTAATTGCTTGTATTGGTCTTTTCAGATGGGGATTTAGAGGAATAAATTATCACTGGGGAGACTATAGAAATTATAGATGGACAGAAGTCATTGGAAATCTTCATGTAGTTTATCCTATGGAATTGGAAGATTTGAGATCAATCCCATATCAAAAATTCAAGATAAATAACTAAACTAGACCAGTTTTATGCATATCAAATGGCAGAAGTAAAACAAATAACTATATGGAATGGTCTGAGAGTCGAAATTGGAACTGATCCAGCCACAGGAAATACAACTTGGAGAGATCCAACATCAGGAACAGTATGGGCAACTTCTGCTGGATCAAATAATCCTGAATTAAATTGGGAATTTCCAAATGAAACTGAATTTATAAATGCTTATAATTCAAGACCAGGTGCAACAAATCAATTAACAGAACTCGAATTTTCACAACAATTTCTCTTTGGAAATACTCCTGGTGCTACAGGTATTGGACTTGGTAATTCTGGAACTGCTCTTGGTAATGAAGTAAGGTCTCAAATTCTTAACAGTGATGCTAATTATGATGGTGATGCAGAAAATATAAGACAATCTCACTTTAATAGTGGTATTCCTGGAGTAACAAATCCAACCACAGGGCAAGTCATTAATAGTGGAGGAACATCAGTTGCAGATCCTAATATAGGAGGACTTTTCCAAACATTAGAAAATGGTTCTCCGTTTGATTTGAATCAAAACTTTTTCGATCAAAGTGGAGATATAGGATCTCCTTTTACTGTTCCAGATAGTACTTTTTTTGGAGATGGTTCAGAGTTTGATTTAAATCAAAACTTTTTTGATCAAGGTGGGGCTGGGGGAGCTCCTGCAAGTAGTGGTGGTGGAGGTCGTTTAAGTTATCCATTAAATGATCCTGTTGGCTTAGATTATATAAAGATTGACATTATTCAATACATACCTTCTCTTAGTGCAGGAGGTGGGCAAGGAAGGTATCGAAATTCACAAAGTCAAGGAACTATCTTCTTACCAATGCAACCAGCTTTAAGTGAAACAACTTCTATTGATTGGGGTGAAGATAGATTAAATGAATTACAAAGAGCAACCTCTGATGTTATTATGGGTGCAATGGGTGGCTTGGGACAATCTCAAAGTTATGAACAGTTGAAACAAACTTTGATTGATACCTTTAAAAGAGCCGGACAAGATGTTTCGGGATATTTGAATGAACAAAATCTAGAAGGTTTTGTAAAAGCTTATTTTGCTGGAAAAATAGTTGGAGCTAATGTACAAGGGAGATCTACCGGACAGGTGATTAACCCCAATCTTGAGTTGTTATTTAATGGCCCTCGACTTAGACAATTTAATTTTAACTTTAAACTTACTCCTAGAGAACCAGCAGAAGCTCAAGTAATTCGTGACATTATCTTAACACTTAAAAGAGCTTCAGCACCAAAGAAAACTAAAGGGAAACTTTTCTTAAAATTCCCAGATATATTTAAATTAGAATATGTTTATCAAGGAAGTGGGCAACATCCATTCATGCATAAATTTAAACCATGTGCATTGACAAACCTCAGTGTTGACTACACACCTGATGGTTCTTATATGACTTATAAAGATGTTCCTTCTATGACAGCGTATAATTTATCACTAAGTTTCGGTGAAATCGAACCAATTTATGAAGAAGATCAAACATCCGGTATGGGGTACTAAAAATGGCTAAACCTTTTTTCAGATATGTTCCAGATTTCGATTACGTTAGCCGTCTTCAGGGAGCTAAACGTATTGGAGATTATGTCAGAGTCAAAAATCTCTTCAAGAGACTTCAAGTAAGACCAGATATCTTTAATGATGCTTCTTATTTTACAAAATATACAATTATTGGAGATGAAAGACCAGATAATGTAGCCTTCAAGGTATATAATGACTCTAACTTTGACTGGTTAATTATGATGTCAAACAATATTGTTAATCTTGAAACCGAATGGCCACTGACACAACAATCTTTCTATAATTATCTCATCTCAAAATATGGAGATGAAGAAAGAATATACTCTTCTCATCATTATGAATCAAAAGAAGTGAAGAATTCACAAGGAAGAGTTATTCTTCCAAAAGGTTTAGAAGTTCCTCAAAATTATTCTATAACCTTTTATGATCCGGGAACAAATACCGAAAGAACAGCTACTCAAATTACTAATGAAGTTACAAATTACATTTATGAAGAAAGACTTCAGAATAAAAGAAGAAATATCTATGTTCTAAAAGATCAATATATTAATCTTGTTCTTGATGATATGAATAATCTCTTACCATATGAATCAGGAAGTTCTCAATATGTCTCCAGTAAAGTTGTAAGAGGAGATAATATTAGACTTTATTAAAAAGAAAAGAGTCCTATAAAAAGTAATAGGACTCTTTTTTGCCAGGATTTTTTTCCCGACTTTTTTGGAATTAAAAGTTGATTTTCTCTCAGGAGTCTGCGAGACGAGCGAAGTAACTCATAGGATCATCGTCATCATCAGAAGAACTACTTGGTTCCACAGTCTTTGATGCCTTATAAGACTCTTCGAGTTTAGACATCACTTCATCCTCAGTGACTTTCTTTCGTTCAGATTCTTGATAGTTATCATACTCAGTCTCTTCCTGAACAGGAGTTGAACGAGTAGATTTAGTTCCGAGAACATAATCAAGACGCTTTTTCAATTCATCATAAGACTTGAACTTATCATCAGAAATAAGATCAGTCAGAGAATATTCTTTCTTCCAGATTGCTTCCATTGCGTCATCATCATCCAAAAGAGGACCAGGACGATCAAACTCGGAAGAATCATAGTTCCAATAACCAGCAACTTTCTTCAGTTTGATTTTGAAGTTAGCACCTTCCCAGAAATCAAAGGGATTGATAGGTGTTTCATCTTCAAATTCAGGTTGCATAGCACCCATGATCTTATCAAAGATCTTCTTACCAAACTTATAGAGGAATACACCACCTTCATTTTGAGGATTGGCAGGATCCTTTACAACATAGATATTTGCGTAATAGGACAGTTTACGTTTCTGTTTACGAACAGTCTCCTTATCTGATTCGTTACCACTATTCCACAGTTCACGATTCAATTCACTGACAGGATCTTTTCCACCGTTTGTAGTCAGTGAGTTCTCGATATACCATCCACCAGGTCCTTGAAACGCGTGAGAGAACAGTTTTACCCAAGGAAGGTCTTCCCCATCAGGTGCAGGAAGAAAACGGATTACAGCGTAACCATTACCACTCTTATCCATTTCAGGTTTCCAGAGTCGATCATCAACTCCTCCACCACTATTGTTGTTTTGTTTCTCAACTTCTTTTACCAGTTTAGCAGTAAGAGAACCAAGAGAAGATTGTTTTTTAAGGTCTGAAAAACCCATTTGTATACCTCGTATTAAGTGTATTTGGCCTATTTCCCAGTTTTTGGTGGGGTAACTGGGAACCCCAATAATATAGATCGGATTGGGAGAGGTGTCAAGACCTCTTAATGGTATCTCTCATAGACTCAATGACACTCTCCATATTTCTGAAGAGATAATTTAGATCAATATCTTCATTAAATCCCAAAGACTTTGCAGAATTGAGAATATTTTCTTTCATAGTTTTTGCTTCAGGATCATCCGAAAGACTCAATCTAGTATAAAGAATTTGTTGTTTCTTCAACAACTCCTCTAACAAATCAACATGTCCAAGTTTTTCATCCTTTGACATCTCAGAAAAACTAAAAACATGTGAATAGATCTGATCCTGAAGATTAGAAATTTCTTGAATTTCTTCTCGAACTAATTTTGATTTAAAGAAACTCATTATCTCTCCGATACTACAATTTGTTTTAAGATTTTCTTGTATTTAAATACATCTATATGTAGGAAGGAAGAATATTTCTTAATTTTAGAACTTACGGATTCCCACACTGGGTCTACAAGTTTTTTATCGAAATCTTTCACATAAGAAAATATTCTATCATAAATTACCATCAATTCGATAGAAATATCATCATTCAAGTATTTTTTTAAAATTAAAGGATGTCCTTTTGAACAGTCAAAAATTTCATCTACTTTGTGTTCACTAAAAAGACTTTCAGATTCATTCTTGAAGATATAAGTAAGTGATTGAGTTCTTTTTTTCCAATCAGAATAATTTTTTTCTCCATTATTCATAATCTCACCAATCCACAAAGAGTTGGGATCAGTACAAGAAATGAAATTAGAAACAAAAAATTCAATTACTTCTTCATCATTCTTTTGTCTGCTTAACTTCTCAAAGAAAAAACGATCCCTTCTTTTGTAGAAACTCTGAAGAGATGCACGACTCTTACCACAGTATTTGTGGTAATCATACTTTGGTTTAGTAAAATGATTCTTAAGTCCAAGATAAGACTTGTAGGTTTCGAAAGGTGTCACCTTTGGTATCATAATGGAAGTTTAGCTCGAGAAGTTTTTTTCAATAGATTCAAATCGATCGCTTCACACTTAAGTCTTTCCTTAAGTGGCTTTGATATTAATTTTGGAATTGATTCAACATCAACATTATTCTCTTCACAAAAAAAGACAATAGCGTCAATGTATTTCATATCTTTATTCTCCTTTACAATTTTCTCAATTTCTTCAGAAAATTTCCTAGAACAATAAAATTTAGACTCGATCAAATCATTGATGTCTTCTTTATTTTCTTTCATAGGATTGTAACTTGAATTCAACAAACTCTCTAATATATTCTGAGAGAAGGTTGATGTACTTTCTTTTGTCATACTCTTCATAAACAACACATTCCCCATCCTCACATGACATGATGATGACAAACTTTTTAACAATTATACCACACATTTCATACAACATACAAGAATATGCCGCACATTGTACAAAATAGTGTTCAATCCATTTCTTTGGTTTTGGTTTCTTACTGGTCTTGAAATCAATAATAGCAAGTTCACCATTATATTCAGCAATACAATCAACAGTACCAGCAACACCTAACTGTTTACTGAATAAAGACTGTTCAAGAGCGTGAATGTTATCAATCTTATCTAAATCGGGTTTTGATTGTTTAAATAAGAACTCCGAAAGAGGTTGGACTTTAGGGTGTTCAATATTTTTGAGATAATATTCAACACAAGTATGCATATCTGTACCACGACTGGTAGCAGCTTTTGTTATCTTATTAGCTTCATCATTACCAATTCTTTCTCTCCACTTACGAAAAGTTTCTCGATTGTAGTGACTAATTATAGAAGTAATAGATACTAACTTTTGACCATCAGGAGTATCATAATATCTAACACCGTCGATAGTTTCTCTTTCGAGATTAGGATAATCAATTTCAATGTGTTTAAACATCACATACCTAGTTCAAGTTTTGAAATAATGTATTCTTTAACGAGACCACTTCTACAAATGTCCTCTGCTTCAAATTCAACCATATCAAATGAAGGCATATTTCTAAGAATACGAATGAAATCCATGATACCACTTCTTTCAGATACTTTCACAAGGTCTGATTGAGTAGCGTCACCACAGAACATAATTTTAGAACCTTCACCAACACGAGTGATAATAGAATCGAGTTCGTGAAAGTTGAGATTTTGAAATTCATCGACGATGATAATACAATTATCAAGAGTCGTACCACGAATAAAAGAGGTAGACCAAAAAGAAATTGTACCTTGAGCTTTAAGATTTGAATAAAGCATCTCAAAGGCAGAATCATCGGGCATTTCGAACATGTATTTCACCATGTTCTTATATGGAATCTGATAAAGAGAAGATTTGTCTTCATGATCTCCAGGAAGGAAACCAATCTCTCTGGTAGCCACAAGAGACCTGACGATGTAAATCTTCTCGTAAGGTGTCTTTGGGTCTAAAACATCTAGAAGTGCGTTGTAGAGGGTGATAAAGGTCTTACCTGTACCAGCACAACCGTAAGCAACCAGATTTTGATCTTGTTTGTATTTTTCAAAGAAAGTTTCTTGATTGTCAGTCAATGGTTCAATCTTCTTGATATAATCAAGATTGATTGGTTTTTTCCTTTTCATAACTCTATTACTCATACCGAATGGCACTGGATTGGTGCTTCCAATTCCCGATTTTTTCTTTGCTGGCATACTCGATTAGTCGTAATGTTTTAGATTTGATCCAGGTTGTTTTTTTGCCTTTCCAATAACATCTTTCCAACCTGGATGTTTGGTGTAAATTTTACTGAATGGTTCTCCCATTTCAAGTCCCAATTTAGGAGCATTATCTGGAGTGTAATATCTTTCCCAATCGGGATTGTCTCCACACCATTGATCCCAGTCATGAATACTCATAACTACTTCTTTGGTCTCTCCTGTTTCCTTATTTTTTACAGGGTATGTTGCCATCACATCACCTCATAATGTGTTAATATTTATTACCATTCCAAAGCTTCTGAAATTATAGGAAATTGTTCTTTGAAAATTTTCTTACAAGAATTTGCAATATCCATATGTTCTTTCTGAGTTCCATTAGCAGCTCTCAGATCAATATAATGAATCCAGCTTCTCAAAGATCCTGTCATATACATTCGAGTTGGTGTTGCGAGAGGAAGTACAAATCGAGCACATTCTTTTGCAACACCAGATTCTAACATTTGATTATAAAGACTAGAAGCAGAACTAAACAACGTTATCATCTGACGATTCAATTTTTCCACAACTTCGGGGTCAAGATCATCAATAGAATTTTGACGATTCTTTGTATCTTGACGACGAAGTTCTGGAAGTTCAATATCAGTCAAAAGTTTTGTGTCAGCATACCTTTGAGAGAACTCTTGAAAAGTAAAACTTCTATGACGTAAAACTTGAGCTGCAATTCCCCTTGTTGTTGAAATTTCAAGAGTCATGAACGCTTGTTCAAAAATACTCCAGTGTTTATGTTTAATACAATATTTCAGAAGACCAGCAAAATTTTCATTGTCTTGATTGAGAGGATTTGAAACCCTAGCACAGTAAGCAATGTGTTTTTCTGCTTCAGGTGTCACTGATATTAGATTCGCTTGATTCATGTTTTCTTTTCAATTTCCTTAATTTACGTTCTTCTTTGACCCTTTTAACATAGGAGAGTTCTCCTTCTGTGAAAAGTTCTGGATGTTTAAGTATGTACTTGATCGCTTGTTTTGTTTTCATGGTTGTAATAAGCGTTGAAATAAGCCACAATACCATTAGAATTTTTGTTCCCTTGTGATACCCAATCATGGGCACACTCATAAATTTCTTTTGTATTATAGGGAGCTTTATCTATATTTACCCCACCAAATTTTTGTAGAAGAATTTCAATACACCTACTTCTCAATTTGAGTTTTTCTTCAGTGAATCTCCAATCATTCGTCATCTTCAAACACCTCATCATAATCAGGTAAGGGTGGAAGTGATTCTTCCAAATCATTTGTATAAGATTTGATATCAGAATAGACTTCTGACTCTAATGCATCGACTAAAAGTCTTAAATTTCTTACAATAAGTTTAATTTTGTCTTTTTCCATAAGAAGAAATTATTCATGACTTATTTTAAACAAAAAAGGGAAGAGTGTCAACTCTTCCCTCTAAAACAATACTCTTAATTTAAATTTCATTTTTCATAAGTATGACCACGATAAGTAAATTTACCATGAGTTTCTTTTGAATCATGATTGTCAACTTTAAATTCTACACCACGATATGAAGTGTGGAAGATTTGTGCGTCATGAAGAGCAGATGCTTTTTGAATCTGCTTACGAATGAGATTAAGTGTGTTCATGATTGACTCCTAAAAGAATGGAAAGTTAACCTTCTCAGCTTTCGCTGGATCCGTTTTCCGTTCCTTCAGTCGTGTGCGTCCTATTCTTTGATGCACTTTAAGGTCATGTATCTGCCAAATAATCTTGTCAGAAACATTTCTTTATCACGATCCTTCATTTCAGATTCCACTACGGTTTCTGCAATTTCTCTGACTTGTAAACAAGTCATCTCAGGATTACGATTTAGATTTGCTAATAGTGCTAACTCAAACATAGGATGAACGATTAGATTGATTTTTTCCAGCGACGAATAGAAGTATGAGATGTTTGATAAATTTCTGCAAGTTTTCTAATAGGTAAAGATAAAATAGATTCATCTTTACTTACATCTTTTAGAAAGTCATCATACATTTTACCTCTGGTATATGTTATGGATTTAGTAGTAGCGTATTCTTTTGGATTACGACTTCTACCTTTCCACCACCCAGAAGGAATGTCATTCTCATAAACTACTCGTTCATTTTTACCGTCAGTAACACGAACTTTACCAAAACAGGGATTGCCTCTACCAATTCGTTCTCCCTGAGAACAGAAAGAAAATGAAGAAGATGTTTGCTTTGCCCTATTAGCAAAGTGAGGATTAGTATCAACTTGATAAAACTCATGGAGTTTTACTTCTGCTTCAACTGCTTCCTCTCTCGTAGCATGTTCGGTAAGAATGATTTTAGAGGAAGGATTAAATGTTTTGTCTCCATAGGAACCAAAATAATTATCCTCCACTGGATTACACTCACATCCTCTGCTACCAATGTAGCCTCTCCCAAAGGGTTCGTAAGAGTAGTAAGTGTAATAAATCATTCTAATTGCTAACGCTCCGTTCCGCGACTTACTTGCGTTCTCTATTCGGAAATAGAGAATGAACGACAGGTCTATTATAGACCACTGTATCTATTTAGTCAAGGGGCCCGTACTCTTCTCCCTCTTTGATCATCTGAGACACATAATCTTCTGTCCCATCCATAGTTTTGACAGCAAACAAACTTGATTTCTGATACTTTTTGATCTTCTTATATTTTTTGAGAAGACTTTGAACCTGATCAGGATTCATGTCAAGACCTTCAAAATTAATATCAAAACCTTTAGTCATTCAATTCACCATTCCAAAGTTTAGGATTTGCTGTACCTGCAGACTGTTTAATGTCTTTCAGATCTGTTCTATATTTGTCATAATAATGATCAAAAATATCTACTACTTTGATGGACTGCACCAAATCATACTTCACACCATCATTAAGAATATATGTTACGAGGTAAGCATTATTCGGAAGGCTTTTATTTTCAGAAAAAGATTTGTCACAATCTTCACGAATAATTTTAACTTTACTCAAGATCTATCTCCCCATTTAATATCAGGAAAAGCTTTCTCTACCACAGCTTTACTAATTTTATACTTGGTATCCAAATTACCGTCTTTTACAAGACAAAGAATATCAGCTTCGTCTGGATGAAGGCCTTCAAGAATCTGAATGAACATAGATTCTCTACGAGTTTTAGAAAGGCTATCATTACCACCTTTGACAAAATGATAAAGATTTTTCCACTCTTTACGAAGAGAAGTGTGATCAGTTCCAACAGGGACTTCATTCCTTTCAAAAGGAACCTCACCTTCAGGAAGCATAGAAATGACACTCTCATCAAAATTCCAAATTAGAACAGCGGTGAGAGCATCAGTTCTATACTTCTTAAGAACTTCCACTTTCTTATCATTAGATCTCTGTTTACTAACGAGACTTAGAATTTCTGAAATGAATGGATTTGGTGGAAGTTCTTTAATTGTTGTAGAAGATTTTTTTCTTGTTGTAGTTGATGTAACCATAATTTTTGTCTCAACTTATTCAGTGTATAATATTTAGATTGATCTGTCAATCGTCCGTTTCTTCAAAATCATCTAAAGTGTTTTCAAATCTGACTGCCATTACTTCGTCAGGTATAATGTTACCATTTTCATCAAACATTTCTGGATGAGTCGGAATAAATGTTGAATTTCTTTCAATCACATATTCTTTGAGAAGATATCCAATTACTGATCCTACTAATAAAAATAAAATCGAAATAATTGTTGAAAGAGTGAGTGTGACTGCTAACATTTTAGTCCTCCTTTTTTCTTATATCAAATTGTATATCTAAGAAAAAATGGAATTCTTTATGAAAAAGAGAAACCATTTTTCTAAACTTCGTCTGAAAAGTTTTTGTTGGTTCCCTCCTTCTATTTCTAAGAAGTAATTCAACTCCCCGATTAATTTTCAGGGAATCATCTTCATGATTATTTAGATGGTTTTCTTCTTTTTCTTGTTCTTTTTTCTTTCCCATATTTCCAACAATCTTGTAATAACTCTTTGAGATAATTTTTTATCTTTCTTGCTTCTGGTTTACCATAATGACCATAAGCTTCTCTTAATTGTTGATGATGAATATCACTACCACCTTCAAGATATTGTTCAAGGTCAAGAATAATTAGATTGATACTTTTTACAGTATCACTATTCATAAATTTTTCAACATCATTTTTGGTAAATTTTTCACGTTTGAGATACTCATACATGTTAAGTCTATATTTACATTCAAATGCATAGTCAACTGTTTTTTCTACAATATCAATGAGTTCCCAGTAGTAGTCCATTACACCAAATTATTTTCTCTGAGGTATTTGACAGATTCGGAACAACCACCTATCAGTTGATCTCCAACCATAACTCTAGGGAAAGTTGAACCAGTTCCAAATTTAGAATAAAATTCTTCCTTTGTAAAGTCCCTTCCAAGTTTATACTCAGTATAGTAGATTTCGGACATTTCTAACAATTTCATAATCTTTGTGCAAAAGGGGCAACCAATTTTAGAATAAACAGTAAAAGATAAATTCATAATAGGATTATTATTAATGGAATTGAAAGGACTAAAAGAGATATAAAAACACCCCCCACTTCTAAAAGCAGGGGTTTAATACTGTATGGGTCTGACATTATTGAATGTGAATTTGTTTAAATTCTGTTTAAATAATATTTAGGAATATTAATCCTTCATCCACAGGTATGATACCATTATTCTGATAATACTGATAGGATGAAAAGAAAAATACCAAAAAAGCAAACACCAAAAGTAAGTATAAATGGAATATAAAATTCAATCATGGATCTAGTGAATTAATACATGATTCTGGATGCCTCCACCTTTTAGAATCTATCTCATTCATCAGTTCATATAATTCATTAGTCTGTGAAATATTTTCTTTTTCTAAAAATTCAACTCTTTCTTTAAGATCATTTATCTCTTTCATTAAGAGTTGAATATCGGTATCAAACATATGCATATGTCATTCTCCTTTAATGGGTCCAAATATTTTACACTTTTTGCAGTTATGACCTTCACATTCCCAACCTTCGTGACAGTAATTGCAACCTTTACCACCACATTTATTGCAAACAGGATGTGTTCTATCTGACATTACATCTTCTAAACATTTACTTAATTAATTTATCTAGATAGTCCCTCTCTGATTTATACAGGAAATCCATTCTCTTGTCAAAATATATCTGAATTCCCTGACTCAATTCTAGCAATAACCATTGATCAATACGATAACAGTATTGCCAATTGACTGGTTGAATACAATTCATCACGACCACAGTCCAAAATGCAGTTACATGATTAATAATTGTAAGCATTCACCCTCCACATCTGAGTTTAACATAGTCAAAAACTTTCTGGGGAACATTAATCCCTAGTGCTTCTTCAAATCCTTGGAATCCTGGGGCTGAGTTTGCTTCACAGATTCGGTATCCGTCACTGTGAAATAATAAATCAACACCAGCAATATCAAGATCGAGAACTTTTGCAACTTGAATTGATAGCATTTCCAATTCGTCATCAACATCGTATGTTTCCCCTTTGCCTCCACGGGAAATATTGGCTTTAAATGAACCATCAGTAGACTTGCGTTGCATTGCCCCAACAACTCTACCACCAATAACAATGACCCGAAGGTCTCTTCCTTCCGATTCTTTTACATACTCCTGAACAATCATAGAAGATTTTGCTTCAAGAGAAGAAATAAGTTCTGACAAATCCTCAAACTGTTTGGCATCTTCACAAAGGAAAACACCAGCACCATGAGATCCTGTGACCACTTTTAGAACACAAGGAAATCCTACTTGTTTCTCAACTGTTTCCGATTTACAAGGAAATCTTGTCAGCATCGTCTTTGGGATAGGAAGTCCTGCTTGTGCCATAATCTGGTTAGCATACATCTTATCCTTTGATGCCTCAATAGAAGCAGAGTTGGGAAGAGTGGGAACATTCAATCGTTCAAACTGTCTGAGAACACTGAGATTAAAATACCCAGTACTAGACCCAGTACGAGCAAGTAAACAGTCAGGGAGACTGACAATATCATTACGATATCGAATGGATTTGCGGTCATCTCGAGAAACGATAAGATCGATTTCGTCTGCGAAGACTAAAGAAAAATCGATACCATATTTATCTGCTTCTTCTATAAATCTTTC
>JGI10211J14876_10000568_pt1 | contig 15876 bp, 9 predicted proteins | sample Etolagsediment_FD_14876 | JGI IMG/M metagenome (IMG submission 14876)
TCTACGGATGGAACAAATGATATTTTGAGATTTGAAGTTCCTATGAATGCGCCAAACACATTATTCTATCAATGTACTGTTCATTCTGGTATGGGTAACACTATTNCTGTTTATCCAACAGTATCATAAAAATCTCTAATAAATAAGTAAAAAACCAGTATCAGATGGCCGCGATTATAACAGACCAACTTCGTATATTAAATGCAAAGAATTTTGTTGCTGGAGTAACATCAACAACAAATTCTTATTACACCTTTGTTGGATTGCCCAATGCAACTAATTTTCAAAGTGATTGGGATACAAATCCACCTAGCCCTAAGGATAATTTTGACGAAGAAAATAATTATTGGGATACAATGATTGCGCTGAAAAAAATTTCAGCAAGTGATATAAATCAGGTTATTAGAAAAATTACTTGGACTTCTGGCATTACATACGATATGTATCGCCATGATGTAAGCAGAACAAATTCATCACAACCCTCCGGTGCAATTGATTTGTATTCTGCAAATTACTATGTAATGAATAGTGATTTTAGAGTCTATATTTGCTTATATAATGGTGCATCTCCCGAAAATAATTTTTCAGGAAATCCATCTTTGGATGAACCAACTTTTACAGACCTTGAGCCAAGAGCAGCTGGATCAAGTGGAGATGGATATATTTGGAAATATCTTTATACTATTAAACCAAGTGAAGCAATTAAATTTGATGTAACTAATTTTATTCCAGTTCCTAAAAATTGGGAAACTGGTACAGAGAATGCTTCCGTAAGAAACAATGCAGCAACTAGTGGACAATTAAAGATTATTACCATTAGAAATCGTGGTGTTGGATTAGGAACAGCAAATAGAACTTATACTAGAGTACCTATTAAAGGTGATGGGTCTGGTGCTGAGGCAACAATTGTAGTTAATAATGATTCTAAAATTGAGTCAATTACAGTTTCAAATGGAGGTTCTAATTATACATTTGGAACTGTTGATTTGGAAGCGGGAGGAGTTCCAACAGGAACTACAAAACCAATTTTTAATGTTATTATTCCACCTCAAGGAGGACATGGAGCTGATATCTATAGGGAATTGGGAGCATATAATGTTTTATCTTATTCTAGAATTGAAAATGATTCTGAGAATCCAGACTTCATAACTGGAAACCAAATCGCAAGAGTTGGAATTATTGAAAATCCAAAAGCATATCAGTCTTCCGACAATCTATCTTTAGATAAAGCAAGTGCGGTTTATGCTCTTAGATTGACAGGAACGGGTTATAGTTCTGCAACCTTCACCGCAGATTCTTTTATTACTCAAACAATTGGTATTGGATCTACAGCGATTGGAAGAGTAGTTTCTTATGATCAAGTAACAGGTGTTCTTAAGTATTGGCAAGATAGAACCACTGCAGGTTTTACTACTAGTGGGGCATTGAATCCAACTCCAGTTTATGGATTTAAACTTAATAGATTTACGAGTTCAATCGCAGCTGGAGGAAACTTCACTATTGTTGGTGGTTCTGTAAACCTAGGTATTGATACTTCCTTTACGGGTGTTTCTACTACAATAAATAATAGGACATATTACCTTGGTCAATCTTTTACCAATGGTGTTTCAAACCCAGAGGTTAAAAAATATTCTGGAAATATCATATATGTCGATAACAGACCTTCAATAACGAGATCTGTTAATCAAAAAGAAGATGTAAAGGTTATCTTGCAATTCTAAAGAATTATGCCACAGGAAACAAATCTCAATGTTGCTCCATATTTTGACGACTTCGATCCTCAAAAGGATTATTATAAAGTCTTGTTTAAACCAGGTTATCCTGTACAGGCAAGGGAGTTAACCACATTACAATCTGTATTACAAAACCAAATTGAAAGATTTGGTACACACTTCTTTAAAGAAGGTGAAAAAATAATTCCTGGACAACTAACATACTTAAACAACTATTATGCAGTAGAAATTGAATCTCAGTTTTTAGGTATTAATGTTGAGGAATACCTGGATCAGTTGATTGGAAAAACCATCAGAGGAGAAACATCTGGAGTAGTTGCAAAGGTTGTTAGTTATATTACCGATATTCAATCCGAAAGAAGCAATTTTACTTTATATGTAGATTATATCGAAACAAGTTCATCAAATCTTTCCGATAGAGAATTTTTTGATGGTGAGGTTTTAATAACAGATGAAAGTATTAATTTTTTAAACACTTTTATCACTGCAGGAGAAGGTTTTGCTTCTACAATAGCTACTGATTCAACTTCTACAGGATCTGCTTTTGCTCTTGGAGAAGGTATTTACTTTTTAAGAGGATATTTTGTTCAAGTTGATGATGAAATTTTAATTTTAGATCAATATACAAATACTCCTAGTTATAGAGTTGGTTTATTGATTGATGAGGATGTAATTTCTTCAGAATTAGATTCCACATTGAATGATAATGCTCAAGGATTTAATAACTATGCAGCCCCTGGCGCAGATAGATTAAGAATCAGTGCTTCTTTAGCAAAAAAAGATTTAAATGATTTTGATGATCAAAATTTTGTACAATTAGCTACTGTCNAAAACGGTATATTAAGAGAAGGTAAAAAAACAAACAAAACCTCAGAATTGACCGATGAGTTAGCAAGAAGAACTTTTGATGAATCTGGACACTACTATGTTAAGAGATTTAGAGTTGATTGTAAAGAAAGTCTTAATGATGGTTATGGCAATAGAGGAATCTATAATGAGAATCAACAAACTTCCGGAGGAAGCACTCCAAGTGATTCTTTAGCAATTTATAAAATTGCTCCAGGAAAAGCATATGTAAGAGGATATGAAATTGAGACGAGATCTCCATCCTTTATTGATGTTCCAAAGCCAAGAACAACTAGATTAGCAGAAAATCAAGCAATTAATTTTTCTTTTGGTCCAACAATTGTTGTGAACAATGTGACTGGATCTCCGAGAATTGGATTTAATACGGGAACAACTTTACAACTTAGAGACCAAAGGGTTGGAATAGATTCATTTGTTGCAGCTGGTAATGAAATTGGTATCGCAAGAGTATATGATTTTGCTCTTGAGTCGGGTTCGTATGATTCTTCAAATTTAAATATAAATCAATGGGATTTATCTTTATTTGATATTCAAACTTACACTAATATAACTTTAAATGAAACAGTAAATCTTTCTTTACCTGTTCATGTTAAAGGTAGATCTAGCGGAGCAACTGGTTTCTTAAGATACCCCAGCACTGGTGTTGCAATTACAGCATATCAAGTTAACGGACAATTTTTTAATGGTGAAGAGTTAATTTTTAACGGTATTTCTGATGGAAGTAGAGTTAGTGTTGCAGTTACAAATAAAAATCTTTCTGATGTAAAATCTATTTTTGGAAGTGTTGGATTTGGTGGAACTTTCTCTGCAGATTTATTGCAAGTTTCATCAAGAGTTATAGGAATTGCATCAATTAGTTCTGCAAGTTCTGGAATTTCTACAATAACTACATCGGCAGTAGCTTTTCCTGGAATTGTCACAACTGGCAATTTAATTCGATATTCTAGACCTGGATTTACTGATAAATCTTTCGCTAGGGTAACAAGTGTTCAAACCAATACAATTACAGTAACTGGAGTTACAACTGTAACTGGTGTTTGTGATGGAGGACTTTCAGCAACTTCTTTAAGTCTAACTGATCTAACTGTCCTTAAATCAAATATACCAGTTAGTGCCGGCAGTGGAAATTTTGCTGGAAATAATAGTATTTTTAGTGTATTTCCAAAGAAAAATATTGCAACTGTAGACACTTCCTCATCAAGTTTAATTATAAGAAAGAGTGTAACTGTAGATATAACTGATGGTTCTACAACAACTATTTCCGCAGGAACTAATGAAGTATTCTTACCATTTGATGAAGAAAGATATTCTTTGATTAGATCTGATGGAACATTAGAAGTTTTAACAGAAGACAGATTTGAGTTTACTGTTGGATCTACTCAACTTACAATAAATGGATTAGGAAGCAATGACACTGGTGCTACTTTAATTACAACCAGAAGAAAGTCTAACATTACTTCAAAAGTAAAGAGAAAGAAAATAGTAGATTCTATTGTTATTAATAAATCAAAATATCAAGGATCTGGTGTTGGAAATACAACTTTAAATGATGGTCTTACTTATGGAAATTATCCATTTGGAACAAGAATTCAAGATGAAACTATTTCTCTCAATGTTCCTGATGTAATTAGAATTTATGGTGTTTTTGAATCTGAAAATAGTTCAGATCCAACTTCTCCATCTATGTCTTTAGGATCCATGGATGGCCCTTCAGCAACAACAAATGATTTAATTATTGGAGAAGAAATTACTGGTAAAACAAGTGGCGCGAAAGCAATTTATATTACCAAAAACAGTGATACAAACATTGGATTCATTTATGAAAATAGCATTTCATTTGAAGTCGGTGAAGTTGTAACATTTTCTCAATCAGGAGTAAATGCAATTGTATCTTCTGATTTGAGTGTTGGAAGTAAAAACATTACTTCTAATTATCGTTTTTCAAATGGACAAAATTTAACATACTACGATTATTCTAGAATTATAAGGAGATCGGGTGCATCTGAACCAACAAGAAGATTAAAAGTGTTTTTCTCGAAGGGATATTATGATTCTTCTGATACTGGAGATATTACGACGGTTGAATCTTATAATTCTTTTGAATATGGTAGTGAAATTGCAACAATTAACTCCATTAGAAATACAGACATTGTAGATGCAAGACCAAGAGTAATTAATTACACGGTATCCGAAGGTGCAAACTCTCCATTTGAATTCAATGGTAGATCATTTAATGCAGGATCCACAGGACAACATAGTTCTAAAGATGTGATTGCATCTGACGAATCCATAACTTTATCATATACATACTATCTCCCTAGAATTGACAGACTTTATCTTGACAAAGATGGGATTTTTATCGTTAAATTTGGTGCTCCAGATGATAATCCCAAACTACCGGAGGAAGTTTCTGGAGCAATGAACATTGCTAATATTTTCCTCCCAGCATACTTATATTCTGCTCAGCAAGTAAGAATTGATTCCGTAGATCATAAGAGATATCAAATGAATGATATCTTTAAGTTAGAGAGAAGAATCAAAAATCTTGAGTATTATACATCTTTATCAAATCTAGAAACAAATACATTAAATCTGTTTGTTTCGGATGCGAATGGCCTTAACAGATTTAAATCTGGAATATTTGTAGATGGTTTCCTGAATAGAATTCCACAAGATTCGAGTATCGGAGTTAAAAATAGTGTTGATATTAGAAAAGCAGAGTGTAGACCTTCTCATTATACAACTGCGTTAAATCTTGAAATCGGTTCAACTTCAATTGCAGGAATTGGAACAACAACAATTGCAAATCAAGATAAGAGATTTGCAGACATTCTTGGAACAAATATTAAGAGATCAAATAGTGTTGTAACTCTTAATTATTCCGATACTTCTTGGTTAAAGCAACCTTTTGCTACTAGAACTGAAAGTGTTACTCCTTTCTTTGTTAAATTCTGGCAAGGAACATTGGAATTTGAGCCAACTGTTGATGTTTGGATTGATGTTAATAGGCAGGTGGTAAACAGTGTCGAAATGGAGGGATCTTTCCTTGGTATTGCTGAGGCAATGAGAGCAGAAGTAACAACTGCTGCCGATGGATCTAGATCTGGAATAAGTCCTGTAATTTGGCAATCTTGGGAAACTACCGGAGTTGATGTGAGTTTTAGTTTAAGCTCTAGTCAAAGTTCTTCAAGTTCTTCTAGTACATCTCTAAGACAAGGATCTCTTTCAGAATTTAGAGATTCTACTGCAGATAGATCTAGTGCAACTAGTGTACCTCAAACATTCTTAGTTGAAGAAGAAACAACTGATACAACAACATCCACAACAATAAGCGGAACTGTTGGAGTTGATTTACAGCAGCAAAGAAGAGGAACTCAAACAACAGTAACTGAACAAATTGATACAGAGTCTCTTGGAGATAGAATCACAAGCAGAAATATAATTAACTTTATGAGATCTCGTAATATTGAATTTACGGGAAGAAGATTAAAACCGTTCACACAAGTTTATCCATTTTTTGATAATGTTGATGTAAATTCTTTCTGTTTCAGTAAATTACTTGAAATTGAAATGTCATCCGGAACTTTCCAGGTTGGAGAGACTGTAATTGGATTTATGCCAAGCACCCAAACAACTCCAAATGTTGACACTCAATCTTCGCCAACAATTATATTCAGAGTATCTACTCCTAATCACAAATATGGACCATATAATAACCCAACTGATATTTTTGAGAGAAATCCTTACGATAGAGAAAACCAAATTTCAACTTTATATTCTGCCTCTTCTACAATACTGAATATAGACACTTTTAGTTTGGCCGATGAAAGTCAACCAAACTTTAGAGGTAATGTAAGAACTGGTATGCTCCTTAGAGGACAGAGTAGCGGTGCAGAGGCGACAGTATCCAATGTAAGACTTGTAACTGATAGACTTGGAACAATTATCGGATCATTCTTAGTTCCAAATGGAAATAATGCTTCAAATCCAATCTTTGAGACTGGAAGAACAAGATTTAGATTAACAAGTAGTTCAATTGATTCTAAAGTTCCTGGTGTAGTAACTACATCAGCTGAAGAAATTTTCTACTCTCAAGGTGATATTGATAATACTCAAGAAGTCACGCTATCACTCAGAAATGCAAGAGTTGATCATAATGACAACTTCTTACAAACAAGAACAATCGGGGATAGTGCTTCATCCTCGACAACATTTGTAAGTGGTACAGATTCAAGTACAAGACTTACTGGAGAATATAGAGATCCATTAGCACAAAGTTTTATTGTTGATGATGAAACTGGTATCTTTGTTACTAAGATTGACCTTTATTTTGCAGAAAAATCGAATGATCTTCCAGTAACAGTTCAAATTAGAGAGGTTGAGTTAGGAACTCCATCTCAAAAAATTCTTCCATATTCGGAAGTTGAATTATCTCCAGATCAAGTTAACACTTCCTCTGATGCAAGTATTGCAACTACATTTGAATTTGAATCTCCCGTTTATCTTGAGGGACAGAGAGAATATGCAATCATTATTATTTCAAATTCTACTGAATATACAGTTTGGATTTCTAGACTTGGAGAATCTGATATTTCTACTTTAGGAACTGAAAGGGGTCAAATTCTTGTTTCAACACAAAGATTACTTGGTTCTCTGTTTAAATCTCAGAATGCATCTACCTGGACTCCAAGCCAATACGAAGATTTGACTTTTGAACTCTATAGAGCAAACTTTGTTTCTTCTGGAAGTGTTCAATTCTTTAATCCAGAACTTTCAAAAGATCTCGAACTACTTACAGCAAATCCAATTACAATGACCTCCAATACAGTAAGAATTGGAATTGGAACAACTGTTAATGATCAGGAATTAACAATTGGCAATACAATACTTCAAAATGGAGTAAATGTTTCTGGTAAACTAGTTGGATATGGTGGAACCGCTACAGGTAATCTTAACATCACCAATGCTGGCGTAGGATACACACCATCATCAGGAAATCTCACTTATTCTGGTGTCGCATTGACAAGTATAATTGGAAATGGTATAAATGCAACTGCAGATATTCATATTGATAATGGAGTTGCTATTGGTGCAACTATTATTAATGGTGGAACGGGTTATACCGTTGGTGATATAGTTTCTCCAATACAAATTGGTTCTAATAATCTTGGAAGTGGAATGAGACTTAGTATCTCTCAACTTAGTGGACAAAATCAACTCATTGTTTCAAATATTCAAGGAGAATTTGAAACTGGAGTTGGTAAATCTATTCAGTATATAAACAATGCTGGAGTAACAACAGATTTAAATGGACAAATTGGTGGAAATGTATTAGCTATTTCTCCAATAACTGAAGTTTCTGATGGACTTCACTTTAAAGTATTCCAGAGAAATCACGGTATGCATTCTGGAGTTAATAAAGTTACAATATCAAATGTTCAATCTGACACGACTCCAACAACTTTAAGTGCAAATTATCTTACGGCTGCAACTGGAAATATTTCGGTTGCAAGCACTTCTAATTTTGGAACTTTTGAAAATGTAAGTATTGGTGCTACTAACCCAGGTTATGCTTTAATTGGTAATGAAATTATTTCTTACACTGGAGTCGCTGCAAATGCTCTTACTGGAGTAACAAGACAAATTGATGGAACCAAGGCATTTAGTTATCTCTCTGGTGATTTGGTTTATAAGTATGAGTTAAATGGAGTTTCTTTGAGAAGAATTAATAAAACTCATACTCTTTCTGATGCGACAGTATCTGATCCAAGAAGTTTTGATTTTTATAATGTAAAGGTTGATATGACTTCAAATGGAATCGATAGATCTTCAACAGTGACAATGCCAGAATTACACTTTAATGAAACTAAAATTGGTGGAGGAATTAAGGCAAGATCAACATATAATGTTCAATATGAATTAATTACTCCTAATGTAAGAGTTATATCGCCAACAGGAACAGGTATCGTACCATCCGTAAGAACAATTACTGGAAGAAGTGTTGGTGGTTCTGAAGCTGGATATGTCGATAAAGGATTTAAGCAAATTTCATTAAATCAAGCAAATTATTTTGATTCTCCAAGAATGGTTGCTTCCAGAGTCAATGAAAATGAGTATCTCACTTCTTTACCTGGAAATAAGTCATTCACAATGAATCTAAACTTTACCACTTCAGATTCGAGAATTTCTCCAGCAATCGATCTTCAAAGTAATAGCATTATATTTACTTCAAATAGAGTAAATAGTCCAGTTTCAAATTATGCTACTGATTTTAGAGTAAATGATGTTGTTAATGATCCAAATGCGTTTTATTATGTAACTAAGAATGTTACTTTAGAAAATCCAGCAACTTCCATTCAAGTTATTGTTGATGGGTATGTAAGTAACTACAGCGATTTGAGAGCTTTCTATGCAGTAGATCAAGAAACTCAAGTGAATGAAACAATTTTTGTTCCATTCCCAGGATATCAAAATATTAATGTTTATGGAAATGTAATTAATCCATCTATTAATAATGGACAACCATCATCACTTGTTCCAAAAGTTGATGAATATGCTTATGAACCATCTGGAGAATTATTCAAAGAATACAAATTTACTATTGATAATTTGCAACCATTTAAATTCTTTAGAATCAAACTGATTGGCACATCAACGAATCAAGCTTTTGTTCCAGTAATTAAAAACTTTAGAGTTATTGCTCTTGCGTGATATGGATTTAGTACCTGTGGATGGAAATCCAGGATTATATCGGGATAACATATCAAATGCTATTGTGAATACAAACAAAAATGATTATGAATCATATTTGAACTCAAGAAAAAAAATGAATAGCGAAAGAGAAAAAATTGATTCTTTAGAAAAAGAAATTAATTCTGTTAAAGATGATGTTAGTCAGATAAAAAATTTATTATTAAAATTAGTTGAAAATCAAACCATAAATAGTTAAAATAGTAATTCTATAATGTCTAGGCATACAATTACATTTGATCCCGATTCTGGTGTTGCATACGGTGTAAATTTAACCATAAACACTGGGTCAAACTTCATTGGGAAATTTACTATTTTAAATACATCTGGTGCAGCATTTGACTTCACTGGTTGGACAGCATCATCTCAGATATCTAAAAGTGTTTCAATAGGATCTACCTTGTATCCATCAGCAACATTCAATGTTGGATTCACAAGCGAAGCTGGTGGAAAATTTGATTTAACCCTATCTTCATCTACCACAAGAAATTTAAGTGAAGGTAGATATGTTTACGACATATTAGTAAGTTCTGGGTCAAGTGTTTACAGAGTTGCTGAAGGAAATGTTTTAGTCTTAGCTGGCATTTCATCAGCACCATAAATATTTTTTAGAGATATAAATTAAATGGCGCAACCAACCTCTAGACAAGAGTTAATAGATTATTGCAAAAGAAAACTGGGAGCGCCAGTTTTGGAAATTAATGTTGCCGATGAACAAATTGATGATCTTGTTGATGATGCATTACAATTTTTTAATGAGAGACATTTTGATGGTGTAACTCAAATTTACCTCAAATATCAAATTACACAAGATGATATCAATAGAGGAAGAGCTCCTGCTGGCCAAAGTTCTGTTGCTGGGATCGTAACCACAACAGCAACAACATCAATTGTGGGAACTGCAACAACATTTACATATACAGAAAATAGTAATTATTTACAAATCCCATCGTCAATTATTGGAATAAACAAAATATTTAAGTTTGATGGAACAAACACTGTAACAAATAACATGTTCAGCGTTAAATATCAATTATTTTTAAATGATATTTATTATTGGGGATCTACAGAACTTCTAACTTATGCAATGACTAAAACTTATCTTGAAGATATTGATTTTCTTTTGACAACAGATAAGCAGATACGATTTAATCAAAGAATGGATAGATTATATCTTGATATTGATTGGGGAAGTGTAAGTGTTGGTGATTATTTGATAATAGATTGTTGGAGATTACTCAATCCAAATGATTTTGCAAGAGTGTGGAATGACTCTTTCCTAAAACCTTATCTTACAGCTTTGATTAAGAGGCAGTGGGGACAAAATTTAATTAAATTCCAAGGAGTAAAACTTCCCGGAGGAATTGAATTGAATGGCAGACAAATATATGATGATGCTCAAAAAGAAATAGATATCATAATGGAAAAAATGTCAAATACATATGAGTTACCACCATTAGATATGATTGGTTGATATCATGCTTAATCCTTTTTTTCAGCAAGGTTCAAAAAGTGAACAAAGTCTTATTCAAGATTTAATTAATGAACAACTACGCATGTATGGCGTTGAAGTTTATTATATACCTAGAAAATATTATACCAAAAACACAGTTATTAAAGAAGTAATTCAATCTAAGTTTGATAATGCATATCCGATAGAAGCATATGTTGATACATATGAAGGATATACTGGGCAGGGAACTATTCTTTCAAAATTTGGTATTCAAGAACTTGATGACTTAAGATTAATTATTTCAAGAGAGAGATATGAAACTTACATTACTCCATTAATAGAAAACTTACCTAATATTGAACTAGCGACTAGACCAAAAGAAGGAGATCTTATATATTTTCCTCTTGGAGATAGAATTTTTGAGATAAAGTATGTTGAACATGAAAAACCTTTTTATCAATTACAAAAAAATTATGTTTATGAATTAACATGTGAACTCTTCAGATATCAAGATGAAGATGTTGACACCAATGTGGAAGAAATTGATAATAATTTTGTAGAACTTGGTTATATTCAAACTCTTACCATGGTTGGAACAGCAATTACAGCAACTGCTGTTACAGGACTTGTTAATGGTGGAGTAAGATTTATAAATGTAACCAGAAGAGGAGAGGGATACACTTCCATTCCAACTGTTGCGATATCATCAGCTCCAAGTGGAGGAATAACCGCGATTGGAATTGCAACGATGATTTCTGGATTAGTTGATTGTGATGGAACAACATCGTCCAAAGTTCAATCAGTTTATATTGCAAATCCTGGATTTGGATATACTATTGCTCCCGGAATAGTTTTTATTGGTGGAGGAGGGTCTGGTGCAGCTGCAACAACTGGAATTGGAAACAGTATGGTTGGTGTTGTGACTGTAACCTCTGGAGGTTCTGGATATTATACACCACCTACTGTAACATTCTCTTCTCCTGTTGGATTAGGAACTACAGCAACTGGCGTTTCTGTAATTAATTCTGCTGGATCTGTTTCTGCAGTTTATGTTACTAATGCTGGTTCTGGATATACTGTTGCACCAACAGTTACAATCTCCAATCCATCTAGTAGTGGATCTGGAGATTTTATTGATAACGAAACAGTTACTGGAAGTAGTAGTGGAACAACTGCAAAAATTAAATCATGGAATTCTGTTACAAATATTCTTACTGTTTCAATTGTTTCTGGCGAGTTTACAATTGGTGAAAATTTAGTTGGAGAGGAGTCTGGAGCTACTCATGCGCTAAGAGTTATAGAAACTGATAATCTCGTTGATCCATATGCAGACAATGATAACATTGAACTTGAAGCAGATCAAATATTAGATTTCACAGAATCAAACCCATTTGGAAATCCATAGTAATTAGTTTGTTAAATAGAAGTAGTATCTTAGTGTATTTTTAAGATGTTTGAATATTTTTATCACGAAATAATGAGAAAAACCATCATTGGGTTTGGATCATTATTTAATAATATAACAATTAAACACACTACAGATGCTGATGCAGTTGTTAGTGCATCAAAGGTTCCTCTGGCATATGGTCCAACTCAAAAATTTCTAGCAAGACTTGAACAAGAGCCTAATTTAAATAAACCTGTTCAAATGACACTACCGAGAATGTCATTTGAATTTATTGGATTAAATTACGACTCACAAAGAAAAACAACTCAAACACAAATAATTCAAACTGCACCTACGGCAAATAAAACTGATACTAAAAAAGTTTATATGCCAGTTCCATATAATATGACATTTGAACTTTCCATCATGACAAAGTTGAATGATGATATGTTACAAATAGTGGAACAAATTTTACCTTATTTTCAACCATCATATAATCTCAGTATTAATTTATTATCTGATGTTGGAGAAAAGAGAGATGTTCCGATTGTTTTAGATAGCATAACAATGAATGATGATTATGAGGGCAATTTTGAAACGAGAAGGGCACTGATTTATACTTTAAGATTTACAGCAAAAACTTACTTCTTTGGGCCTGTCGCTTCTACATCTAGTGACATCATTAAGAAAGTTAGCATTGGATTGGTTGGTGATTCTAGTGTTAATAGAGTTAGAGAAATGACTTATACTGTTGAGCCAAGAGCAATTAAAAACTATACAGGAACCATAACTACAAATCTTTCCTCCGATATTGGACTTTCAGAAACAAATATCGTTGTTAATGATGGATCAGCAATTCCAGAAAACAGTTATATTGTAATTGATAGTGAAGAAATGTATGTTGACACTGTTTCTGGAAATACTTTAAATGTAACTCGCGGAGCAGACTCTACAACTATTGCCTCACATGTTTCTGGTGCTGCTGTGAAGAAGATTACTGCTGATGATAATAATCTCATAGAATTTGGAGATAATTTTGGTTTTGATGGCTCAATATTGTGAGGATTTTTGAATGAATGATAAATTTAAATCGCTGAACGAAACTTTTGATGTTACTGCAGAGGTTGCTGAGACATCGATGAGTAAAATATCAGAAAAAGATGAAATTATTAAGAAAACAAGATCTTCGGATGAAGACATTAGAAAAGACTACGAATATACTAGAGGAAATTTATATTCAATTATTGAAAAGGGACAAGAAGCAATCAATGGTATATTGGAGTTAGCTCAAGAAACAGAACAGGCAAGAGCGTATGAAGTTGCTGGACAATTAATAAAAAATGTTGCAGATGCAACTGACAAGCTTATGGAACTTCAGAAAAAATTAAAAGATGTTGAGGAAGAAAAACAAATTAAAGGTCCCTCCACAGTTAACAATGCATTATTTGTTGGATCAACCGCAGATTTGGCAAAGATGTTGAAAAATGGATTAAAAGATAAAGAAGATAAATAATATGACAGGGAGAGAAATCCCAAAGTACAAAGGTTACTAATAAAATGCCAAAGGATTTACCTTCTATTGACGAATTTGCTGAAAATAATAGTGATTTGCCATCTATAGATGAATATTTCATAGAAGAAGTTGATGGAAATCTTCCTTCTATTAATAATTTTATTGAAAAAGAAGAACTAGAAGAAAATATACAAACGATTGAAGATGCAAATGGAGAAACTTTTGCAGAGGTAAAAGATATTGTTCCTCCTTGGCAAGAACTTATTAGATTAATAAATGATGTTAGAGAAGAAATTCCAAATATACCAGAAATCAAATATTATGATTCTGAATTAGAAAAACTTTGTGAAATCGTAGATCAGGTAAGATCAGAAATACCAACAATACCTGAAGTAAAGTACTATGATTCAGAAATAGAAGCAATATGTGAACAAATTGATCAGGTAAAGAGTTATATCTCAAGTTCTATTTCAGAACTACCAGAGGTAAAATATTACGATAATCAAATTGTAGAAATAGAAGAAAAACTTAGTGCTATTAGTCATAGCATTAATAATCTTCCAGAACCAAAATATTATGAGGATGATCTTCAATCAATTAAAGAAGACATTGAAAAAGTAAGGAATGAAATACCAATATTTCCAAAATGGGTAAATGAAGTTAATGAAGTTCCAGATTTTTCTTGGATTGGAAAAACTTTTAGTGTGATTGATGATGACTTTATTAAAGTTAACGACACTATTGAAACTCTTGGTGAAAAAATAAAATTAGAGATTTCAAAATTATCCGAAGAAAATGAAACCAGATATTTTGAGAATAAGATTCAATTTGGAACTGATATTAATGACTTAGATAACAAGATTCAAGGTGAAAAAGAAAAAATTTGGAAAGAATTGAGAGAGTCTTCCCTAAAAATTTGGGAATATCATAAAGAATTTAAAGATGACGATAAAAAATTAAAAAAACAAATACTTGGCGAATATAACAAGTTAAAGCAAAGTATTAATGAAGAAATCAAAAAATACAATCAGAATAGTGTTGAGACTGATAAACTTCTTTTAAATTATTTTGAGGATCTTAGAAAAGAAATTTCGGAACTTCCTGAAGTAAAATATTATGATGATGATCTACGCCACATCAGAGTAGACATAAAAGAACTTCGTGATATTGTAAAAAATATTAAATTAGATCAAAAATCTATACAAGAATCAATACAAGAGGGACTTCTAAATGAACCTCCTGATAAGCCAGAATCTGTAGACGGAAAAAAAGATCCATTAACACCAATGGATCAAAAGTTTGCAACTTTAGATGATCTTGCAAATCATTATCGTTTATTCATTAATAGAATTCAGCAACAAATTTCTACAATTGGTGGAGGTGGAGCAGGATTTATTAAAGATCTTGATGACGTAAGTTTTGATCAAACAACGGGAAATAACAAACTTTTAATTTATGATCAAGCAAATTCTAAATGGGTTGGAATTGCTAGTACGGCTTTAAGTGGATCAACAGCTTTAGTTGACTTAACAGATGTCAACATATCTAATTTGGGTGATGGTAGATTTTTAAGATATGATGCATCATCAAGTGAATTTACTTTTTCTCCTGTTTCTGCAACTAACCTCGAATTAATCGCTGGAGATATACAGTCTGGTATTTTAACTACCACATCAATTCTTCCGGCAACAGTAATGTCAATAAGTGCTACAACATATAGATCTGTTAATTATCAGATTCAAGTTACAGAAGGAACTAACTACAATATGACGACAATAAATGTAATACATGATGGTACAACTACATATATGACAGAATATGGAACTATTAATCATCCCGTAGGAATTGCCACATTTTCTACTGATATTTCTGGGGGATCTTTAAGATTATTAGGTTATCCATCTTCAACTAATTCAACAACTTTTAAAGTTATCTTCACTGCGCTAGAGGTATGAAGACATTTAAACAATTTCAAGAGGAATGGTCTGATAAATATAAAAAGAGTATTGATTGCTCTAATCCAAAAGGGTTCTCTCAGAAAGCGCATTGTGCTGGAAGAAAGAAGAGAGCAAAAGGTGATACTACTAAATCAAAACCAGTTGAATGAAAAAGAACGGACGCTGCCCTGCAGGACAATATTACTGCTATACAAATAAGGAGTGTAGACCCATTC
>JGI10211J14876_10000569_pt1 | contig 15865 bp, 7 predicted proteins | sample Etolagsediment_FD_14876 | JGI IMG/M metagenome (IMG submission 14876)
AAATGTGGCAACAGTTGATGAAATTGTCAATTATTCGGGAAGATTTATTGTAGATTTTTCATCAAGAAAATCTGAAGGGTGGGATAGTGAAACTGGAAAATTAAATGAGGATTATCAGGTTCTCCCCGACAATAATTACTATCAAAATCTTTCATATTCAATAAGAAGTTCTCAGCAATGGAACAATATAAGAACTCCAGTAAATAGTTTAGTTCATACATCAGGACTAAAGAATTTCTCAGATACACAAATTATTTCGGATAGTGATGGTAGAATAGGAATAAGATCAACATCAGATGAAACAACAATTGTTGAAGATATTATTGATGAAAAAAGAGTTGATACGATTTATAATTTTGATTTTGTTAAAGATATTGATGTTGTTGGAAATATTTCCAGATTTTTAAAGTTAAAATCTAAAAAACTTACAAATTACAATGAAGTTGGAACAAATATTGTTTTAAGAATAGATGATATAAGTAATCAATTTTCCAGTTTTGAGGCAGATCCAAAACAGTATTTGGAAATAGTTGAATTAGATAGTGAACAATCATATGTAAACTATTTGTTTAAAGTTAAAGATATTGATAATACTGAGATTCAACTAACAAATTTGGTAGTAATAAATGATGATGTTAATAACAATTCTTTCATTATGGAAAAGGGATCTTTAGTTAATGTTGGAAGTGGATTAACTCATAAAATTGATGAAGAATATGGTAGTTTCTCTATTGAAGGTAATGAGTTGGGGATAAATTATTTAAGATTTACCCCAAAAGATCCATTTAATACTGAATATGATTTAAAGTATATTGAGAAAAAATTCACCCCTGGAATTGGTGCGGGTAACAGATCTATTGGTTTAATTGATATTGGTACTTATATTGAAGAAGTTATTACTGGAGGAACAACTTCTTTAGTTGGATTTTCTACTGAAAATGTAACTTCAATGTTTGTTAGTGGTCAAATAATACAAGAAACAACAAACAAAATGAATTTTGTTGAGATGTATATAACTCATAATGGTGAAAATACAAATATTGCAGAATATTATTTTGATACTAATGATTTCGATAGATCAACGGAAAATGTTGGTATATTTACTGCGTCAATTGATGCTGGATTATTTACTCTTAAATATATTAACAATACCTTATTAGATACTACTGTTAAAACTAGAGTAGTTGGATTTGGAACAACGTCTGTCGGTATTGGAACTTATAGATTTAGATTAAGTGGACAACCAGAGGGGAATGAAAGAAGTGCAATTTATCAATCTACAATTTCAAGCACTACTGCAGGATTATCCACATCCATAATTACATTAAATAAAAACATTTTTGATTCTATTAATTCTTTGATTGAGGTAAGTATTGGATCAACAAAATCTATTCATCAGGTTATGTTAGTTCAAGATACTAATAATGTATATACTCAGCAAGCATCTTTTCTTTCAATTGGAAGTACATTAGGAATAGGAACTTTTGGTGGGGAATATACTGGATCTGATAGTTTTAATTTAAAATTTTATCCAGATTCCAACTTTACTGGAGATATAAGTATAGTTTCTTTAAGTGAATGTTTATATACTGATGTTGATATAATCAATCAATATCCATATTTAGTAATAGGAGCATCACAGGAATCTGTAAAGGCAGATCAATACTTTGCTATAAATGGTGATAGAATCAATAAAGAAAATTTTGTACTTAGAAATAATAAAATTCCAATTTTTGCTAAAACTTTTGATCCTTCAAATTCTAATACACTAAATCCATCTACTGGAATTTTTTCAATTGAAAATCATTTTTTCAGTGAAAATGAAGAATTAATTTATACGCCAAAATCAACTTTTGTTGGAGTTGGTTCTACTCCAATGGTTTATAAAAATGGATCTATAACTGATATTTTACCATCATCAGTATTTGTAGTTAATAAAACTGACGATACTTTCCAAATATCGACAACTAGATCTGGAACTGCTGTTACTTTTACTTCAGTTGGTAGTGGTAATGCACATCAATTTGAAATGTATAAGAAAAATGAAAAATCATTAATTACTGTAGACAATATAGTACAATATCCTTTAATTTTTACAAAAATACAAACTTCTTTATTTGGAAATGGTGGTGGCATATCAACAGATTCTACAATATTTTCATTAAGTGGAATTTCTACACTAAATCCAAGTGATATTTTAAAAATTAATGATGAATATGTTGGAGTTATAAATGTTGGATTTGGTACAACTAATATTGGACCAATAACTAATATTGGAATTGAAAAGTTAGTAGAAGTTGAAAGGGGATTTGTTGGATCTTCGGCAACTTCACATAGTGATGGACAGTCCATTCAAGTTTATAAAGGATCTTATAATATTGTTGGTGATGAAATTTATTTCACAACCCCACCAAGAGGAAATTCTTCAATTACTAGAACTGAAAACAACCTAGTATTTGAAACTTCAGATTTTACCGGAAGAGTATTTTTAAGAAAAAATTATGATACAAATCAAATATTTGATGATATTTCAAATGAATTTACTGGAATTGGTAGAACATTTACTTTAACGGTTGGTGGTGCAAATACAACTGGAATAGGAACAACTGGTGGAAATGGTATTGTATTCATTAATGGAATATTTCAAACTCCCACTACAGTTAATAATCCAAATAATAATTTTAGTATAACTGAAGACACTGTTTCTGGAATATCTAGCATATCTTTTAGTGGAATTAGATCTGATATTGGTGATCCAAATAGCATTTTTGTAGTTGATAATGATATAAACCAAAATCAACTTCCTAGAGGTGGAATTATAGTCTCCTTAGGATCTAGTGGTGGTCTTGGATATGCACCTCTTGCTGGTGCAGCAGTTACTGCCGTAATTGGTGCTGGGGGTTCTATTGCGGGAATAACGACAGGAATTGTAGGTGGAACTTTTGGATCTGGTTATAATGGATCAGTATCTATAGGCGTAAGTGTTTATGAAAGTGGACATTCAGGAACTTCTGCTTCTATTGGAGCAACAGTTGGTGTTGGGGGAACACTTATTTTTACCATCAATGATGGTGGTACTGGATATACAAATCCAGAAATATTTGTTTCAGAACCAACTTACGAAAACTTAGAAGTTATTGGAGTTTCTAGAATTGGAGTTGGGGCAACAACTGAAACTGGAGTTGGATTACTATTAAATGTTGAAGTTGGGGCAAGTTCAACTACAGGTATAGGTTCTACTTATTTTGAAGTTTCTAATTTTTCAATTAGTAGAAATGGATATTCTTTTAGAAAAGGTGATATTTTTAAACCTGTTGGGTTAGTGACAGACTCTAGATTAGCATCTCCATTATCAGAATTTTATTTAACCGTTATAGATACCTTCAGCGATAATTTTGGATCCTGGCAATTTGGAGAATTGGATTTTATTGATTCTCTAAAAAATTATCAAGATGGAGTGCGAGTAAGATTTCCACTTTTATATAATGGCGATTTATTAAGCTTTGAGAAAAAAGATGATGATTCGGATATTGATCTTTCAACTTTACTTTTGGTTATTATAAATGGAGTAATTCAAGATCCAGGAGTTGCTTATAATTTTGATGGTGGAACATCGTTTTCATTTACAACTCCACCAAAACCAGAGGATAATATTTCAGTGTTCTTCTATAGAGGAACTAGAGGTGAAGATGACAATTTAATTACTAATATTTTACCCACCTTAGAAAAAGGTGATACAGTCCAAGTATTTAAAAATGATTTAATTCCCGAATCTATTACTCAAGAAAAAAGAATAATATTCGATTTATCGGAATCTGATAAATTTGAAACTAATTCATATTCAGATCAAGGTATTGATATAATTAATGATAAACCAATGTCTTGGACAAAACAAAAAACTGATAGAGTTATAAATGGTGAATTTGTTTATAAGACTAGAGAGTCTTCTTTATCTCAAATCTATCCAGTAGCGAAAATAATAGGAGATGTATCATCTTCAGATTCTCAAATTTTTGTCGATGATCCAGATCTTTTCACATACAATCTTTCAGCACCGTATCAATTTGGATCATTATTGGTGGATGCAAAAGAAATTTATTCTGGGATAATAACTGCCACAATTGGTGTTGGCGGAACTGTTTCTTCTATTAGTATATTAGACGGTGGATCTGGATATACTGGATCTACTGTAGATATTAATTTTATTGCACCACCTACTATTGGAGTTGGTATTGGTACAACTGCATCAGCTACAGTTACTGTCAGTTCTGCTGGATCTTTAACTTCACCAATATCCATAACTAATCCTGGATATGGATATACAATCAATCCAAAATCTATAATACCATCTCCAAATGTTAACTATGAACTTATCCCCAAAATACAAAATGTAAAAGGATTTTCCGGAATTATTACCAGTATTGAAACTACAACTAATGGTGGACAATTAGCTCTTAAATTTATATTGAAAAGAGATACTACATTCGGAAATGATTTACAAGTTGGATATCCGATTATAATAAAAAATACTCAAACTGGAAGTGGTGTTATTTCTGTTGATAGTGGAGATTCTGCTGTTGTTGGTATTGGCACAACATTTTTGGATAATATTTATTATGTCCATCAGTTATCTACTAATGGAGTAAATGGTATTGTAACCTGCAATATTGATTCTGGAACTTCAACTGGAGGAATAACAACTAATGGTGATTATGTGGGAGAATTTTCTTGGGGATTATTTAGTATCATTACAAGATCTTCCTCCCCAATTTCTATTGGAGTAACCGGAAAAACTGTTAATGTTGGATTAACAACATTCCCATCAATTCAAAGAAGGGGTGAAGGTCTTAGGCAAAATGGATCCCTTGCAGATCAATTAGACTAATGCTTCAAGTATAAATATCTAAAAACTATTTAATATGTCTGCAATAGTAACAGATCAATTTAGAATTGCTAATGCCAATAATTTTGTAGATTCTGTATTAGACAGTAATAATTCTTATTATGTATTTTTGGGATTATCTAACCCAGGATCAACTGGAGATCCAATTGGATTTGGAAGAACAACTACTTGGGATGCATCGCCATCATCGCCACCAAGTCCAATTGACAATTTTCAGTATCTTTCTCATTATAGAAACACGGCACTATTTGGAAAAAAAATCACTAGTGCAAATGTAAGAAGAGTAATTAGAAAAGTTACTTGGACTTCTAATACTAGATATGATATGTATAGGCATGACTATAGTATAGATAATTTAACTCCAAATGCTCAAACAACGAGATTGTATGACTGCAATTATTACGTAATTAATAGTGATTTTAGAGTTTACATTTGTTTATATAATGGTTCTTCTGGGTCAAATGTTCTTGGCAACACTTCTAAGGATGAGCCAACTTTTACAGATTTAGAGCCATCTGCTGCCGGAACTAGTGGTGATGGATATATGTGGAAATATCTTTTCACAGTTTCGCCTAGTGATATTATTAAATTTGATTCTACTGAATATATTGTCCTACCAAATAATTGGCAAACATCTACAGATTTTCAAATACAAAGTGTAAGAGAGTCTGGAGACTCAACAATTAATAATAACCAAATAAAAACAGTTTATATTGATAATGGTGGAAGTGGATATACTTCTAAAACATATGATATTATTGGGGATGGATCTGGCGGAAAAGTATCAGTTACATGTAATGCATCTGGGACCATAATTGAAACAAAAGTGGTATCTGGAGGAACTGGTTATACTTATGGGATAGTTGATTTAGAAAGTTCTGGAACAGTTTCAGATCCAGCAAAATTAATTCCAATTATACCACCATCTAGAGGGCATGGATATAACATTTATGAGGAATTAGGTTCTGATAAGGTTTTAATTTACGCTAGATTTGACGATTCAACTAAAGATTTTCCAGTAGATACAAAATTTGCTCAGGTTGGAATTATAAAAAATCCTCAAAAATATAATTCAACTCAAATTTATACTAACAACGTATATTCTTCTTTGGGTGCAATAAAATTATCTACAACGACTAGTACCCCGGTTGTTGGAACTGCTATAACCCAATCTGTTACTAATGGTACCAAAAAAAAAAAAAAAAAAGTATTATCAAGATAGATCTCTTTATTTTGCAAATAATTATGATCAAACTGATAGAAATGATGTTTCAACTAAAGGTAAAGTTTTAAGTTTTGAATCTAGTGCAGAAACTATTATTCCAATTGGCGGATCAATAGATACAAATTTTAGTGGAATAAGTACATCGATAGGATCTAAGCAAGTAAGTTTGGGAGTTACTTTTTCAAGTGGTCTTGCAAATCCTGAGATAAATAAAAATACTGGAGACATAATTTATATTGATAATAGATCTTTAGTTGAAAGAGACTCTAGGCAAAAAGAAGACGTTAAAATCATTCTGGAATTCTAAAAAAAAATGTCCGAAAAAACAAATTTAAATGTTAATCCATATTATGACGACTTTGATCGTGAAAAAAATTTTTATAAAGTTTTATTTAAGCCGGGATTCCCAGTTCAGTCTAGAGAATTAACAACATTACAATCAATATTTCAAAATCAAATTGAGGATTTTGGAAGTCATATTTTTAAAGAAGGATCTGTAGTTATTCCTGGAAATATATCTTATGATGGACAATTTTATGCAGTTAAAGTAAATTCTTCTCAATTTGGAATTGATTTATCAGTTTATATTAATAATTTTGTCGGTAAAGTTATCACTGGGCAAGAATCGGGAAGCACAGCAAAAATTCAAAAAATAATTCTTCCCGATGAAAGTGATGAAGTAGAATATATTACCTTATATGTAAAATACTTAGAATCTGATGATAACTTTGAATTTACGCAATTTCAAGACGGAGAATCTTTCTTTGCAAATGAAAATGTTGTATATGGAAATACCACTATAACTTCAGGAACTTTATTTGCAACTGCAATTCCATCTAATGCAACATCAATAGGATCAGCAGTTTTTATTGGAGACGGAGTTTATTTCATTAGGGGGTATTTTGTAAATGTCTCCAGTCAAGATTTAATTTTAGATTATTATACAAATGAACCATCTTATCGTGTAGGATTAAAAATTGAAGAAACTTTAGTTAATGCTAAAGAAGACGAATCTTTATACGATAATGCAAAGGGATTTACAAATTATGCATCTCCCGGTGCGGATAGATTAAAAATAAATTTATTTTTAACTAAGAAATCATTAGATGATACTAATGATACTGATTTTGTTGAATTGCTTAAATTAAAAGATGGCAAAATAAAAAAAATTACCACCAAAACTGAATACAATAAAATCAGAGATTATCTTGCAGAGAGAACATTTGATGAATCTGGAGACTATATTGTAAATCAATTTGATATTCAAATTAAAAATTCCTTGAATAATAGACTGGGCAATGATGGAGCATTCTTTTCTACAGAACTTACTGAAGAAAAAAATGTTCCATCAGATGATCTATGTTGTTTAAAAATTTCTCCAGGAAAAGCATATGTTAGGGGGTATGATATTGAAAAAAATTCCACGGAAATAATAGATGTAGAAAAACCTAGAGATACTGAGGAGATATCTAATGTCAATGTTCCATTCGAAATGGGAAATATTTTAAAGGTTAATAATGTAACTGGAATACCAAAAATTAGAGAAACGATTGAATTATATTCTCAATTTGGTGCATTAGGAACGCAAATAGGTGAAGCAAGAGTATACTCATTTAATTTAACTGATGCAGCGTATATAAACGAATCAAGCAGTTGGGATTTAAGATTATATGATATTCAAACTTACACCAGATTAACTTTAAACCAATCAGTTAATTCTAGTGAAATTAAAGAATCTTTTTTCATAAAAGGAAAAAGTTCTGGTGCTAGTGGATTTGCAACAGCAGATGGATCATCAGATGTAATTTTCATTAGGCAAACTTCAGGAACTTTTTTTAAGGGTGAAGGAATATTGGTAAATGGAATTGATTTTCCTAGAAGTATTAAAGAAATAAAGACGTACAATACTCAAAATATTAAATCAGTAAAACAAAATTCACCTTTCACATATAACGATTTTATAGCAAATTCAATTTTAGAAAAATTTAATTTTCCTGGAGGAATATCTCAAATATCAATAACTGGAGAAAGCGGTGGAATCTCTACAGTTACTTCCACTGGTAGACAATTTACTGGAATAAGAACTGATACTATCATACGATATCAAAGAGTTGGATTTTTAACAGAAACTTATAATAGAGTATCTTCTATATCTCAAGATTTACTTTCATTTGAAGTCAGTGGAATATCTAGTGTTACTGGAGTATTTGATGGTTCTTTACCGAATTCCAATATTCAAGTGAATGGATTTCTTGGAGCCCCTATTGTTAGGGGATCTGGAACTTTATATTCACTATTACCAGAATCAAATACATCTTCTATAGATTTATCTTCTTCTAATCTTTATATTATTGATCAAATAACTGGCAAAAATGTAGATGGAAATAATCAAATTATATTGAATACTTCCGATATTTCCGGAATAACTAGTTTAACTTGGGCAACTTTTGATCAGGAAAGATATGGAATAGGATATAGTGGTGGAAGTATTGGAACTATAACTTCAGATTCTTTTGAATTATCTGGAAATGTAATAACAATAAAAGGATTAAACAATTCATTATCTAATAATGATACTGTTGTTAATGTAACTGCGATTAAAAATGGAATACAAAGTAAAATTAAAAACTACAGTAGAAGTAAAATTTTAAATATATCCAGATCTAAACTAAAAGAATCTGGATCAAATGAAAATACTTCTAAAAATGATGGATTATCCTTTAATCAATATTATGGATTGAGAGTTCAAGATGAAGAAATTTCTTTAAATTATCCAGATGTTGTAAAAGTTCTTTCAATATATGAGTCTTTAAATGAATTAAATCCAACTCTAGATCAAATAGAATTTACTTCTACTGCAAATGTAAGTTCAAATGCTATAATTGGTGAAAATATAATTGGAAATAGTAGTGGTGCAGTTGCAAGAGTAGTTACAAATACAACAACAACACCATCATCAGCGACTAACAATTTGGGAGTGGTATATTTAAATGAAAATAGATTTTCTGTAGGAGAAACTGTATTATTTGAAGAATCTAATATATCAACCGTAATTGAATCCATTACTAATGGATCATATCGTGATATAACAACATCATTTAAACTTAATAGAGGTCAAAAAAATCAATATTATGACTATTCTAGAATTGTAAGAAATAAAAATAATCAAGAACCATCAAGAAGATTATTAATTGTTTTTGATCATTATACAGTTCCTTCAAATGATACTGGTGATGTATTTACTATTGATAGTTATGATGAAGAAAGATTTTCTACAGATATTCCAAATATTGATGGCAAATTTAGATCTTCCGATACTCTCGATTTTAGGCCAAGAGTATCATTTTTCAATCCTTCCGCAACTACAGATAGATCTCCTTTTGATTTCAATTCTAGAACTTCCACATTTAATAATGTCCCATCAAGAATTTTGGCACCAGGTGAGGGTTCTGTTATTTCACAGAGTTTTTATCTTCCTAGGATTGATAAAATATATTTAGATAGTTTTGGAAATTTTGTTGTAGATAAAGGAGTTTCCTCTAAAAATCCAAAACCACCTGTAAAAAATAGTGAACTTTTAGAATTGGGCACTTTAAATTTGCCAGCATATCTTTATCGACCAGAAGATGCAAGAATAGTATTAACTGACAATAGAAGATATACTATGAGAGATATTGGATTTATTGAAGATAGAGTTGAAACTTTGGAAGAATTAACTAGTCTTTCTATTTTAGAATTAGGTACTCAAACATTACAAATTAGAGATTCTGAAGGAAATGATAGATTTAAGAGTGGATTTTTTGTAGATGATTTTATTAATTCATCTAGAGTTAATGAATTTTTATCTTCAGCGGTTGTTGATACTGATTCTAGAAATTTAATTTCAGATATTTCCAGAAATTCTTTGGAATCTCTCATTGCTACTAAAGAAAACTTAACACCAGAAAATTTAGATTTAACGGAAAATTTACCCCTCCTAGATTCTTCAATTCAAAAAACTGGAAGGGCATTAACTCTTGCTTATGATGAAATTGATTGGTTAGAGCAACCATTCGCCACAAAAGTAGAAAATGTAAATCCATTTAATGTTATCGTATATACTGGATCAATTCAACTTCAACCAGAAGTTGATAGTTGGACTAGAACTATTCAATTGGCAGATAGAAATGTTAATAGAGGAATAACAAGAAGAAATACAGTTAATCTTGTTAATAATTTAAGACAATCTTTAGATATTAATTTAAATTCAACTGAAACGATTAGGGAAGCTCCAAACAGAAATATTTCAGCAGGTACTCTCTCAAATATTGGAAGTTTTTCAGCTTCTTCAAGAAGTACCTCTTTTGCAACAAGTACGGCAAGTGGATCTTTTGATACTGTAGATACAACAATTAGAAATAAAGTTGTTGGAAGACCAGATGAAATTTTTATGAGGTCTAGAAATACTGAGTTTAGGGTTTCTAATTTAAAATCAAACACAAGATTTTATCAATTTTTAGATGGAAACAGTAATGTTGATGTTGTTCCAAAATTGATTGAAATTTCTAATAGCAGAAATCTTCAAAATTATGGATCTTCGGGATCTTTTAGAATTGGTGAAACTGTTGTCGGCAGTATTAATGGAGTTGAAAGAATAAGATTTAGGGTTTGTAGACTAGATCATAAATCTGGACCTTTTGCAAATCCAACATCAATATACAATCAAAATCCATACATTAAAACTGAAACAATAGGAAAATCTTATAGTTCTTCATCAAAAGTTTTAAATGTTGATACTTCCGCACTATCTGAAGCAGCTCAAGGGTTATATTCTGGATATGTTCAAACTGGAATGCAATTAGTTGGACAAACAAGTGGGGCAATTGCGTATGTTAAAGATGTTAGATTAATATCTGATAATTATGGAGATTTAATTGGAACATTTTTCTTAAGAGATCCTAACACTATTCCCCCACCGACAACTAGAATTACTACAGGAACTAAAACTTATAAAATTACATCTAGTTCTACAAATGATTCCGGATTACCTGGAAGTAATTCAATATCTTTTGCTGAAACTAATTATACTGCAAATGCAACTCTTCTCCAATTTCAAGCAACTGTAACTACAGAAACAACAAGAACTACTATCAACAACACAGTTAATTTGAGAACGGATGTGAATGCATCTGTTAATAGAAGAGTTAATGTTGAGTATACTGATCCACTTGCCCAAACATTCACAGTTGGTGGAAATATACAGGTTAAATCCGATATAGACACAGATGATGATGTAAATGGAGTTTTCTTAACCTCTGTAGACTTATTTTTTGCATCTATTGATAGTGGAAATGCTGAGGTTAGAGTGGAAGTTAGGACAACCCAACTTGGAACTCCAACTTTAGAAGTTATTGGAAAACCAGTTATCTTAAGACCAAGAACTGTTGATGATAATGGTAATGAAGTTATTAATATTCAAACATCTTCTACTGGAGAAATTCCAACAAATGTAAAATTCCCAGAACCTATTTTCCTATCTCCAGGAAGAGAATATGCTATCGTAGTAATTTCAGATAAGAGTGATGAATATGAACTGTGGACATCCGTAATGGGAGAGAAAACAGTAAATACTCAAGAACTTCCCGATGTTGATTCAGTTAGGTATACTAAACAGTTCGCATTAGGAACCTTATTTAAATCTCAAAATGGATCAATATGGACAAAGAATCAATATCAAGATTTGAAATTCAAACTTTATAAGGCACAGTTTAATCAAACAACTGGAACCGCATATTTTTATAATCCACCACTAGATGAAAGTAATGGATATGTACCGACTTTAATCAATAATCCAATTACCATTATTCCAAAAACTGGAAAACTTGGAATTGATACAGTAACAGATTCCAATATTATTGGAATATTAACTACAGGCAGAAAGCTTGCTGGGTCAAATGGAAATGGAGGTTCCGCAATAATTGTTGGGCAGGGAAGTTCTGTTAGTAATGCAACAACATTGACAGTTGCTGGGGAAAATTATCCACCAAGTGTCACAGAAACAGTTGAAACTTTTAATGTTATTGGTAAAGGTTCTGGTCTAAAATTAAATATTACAACAAATAGTAATGGTGTTATTACTGGAGTAGCACATTCTGCAGTTGCTCCAGATTATGGGAATGGGTATCAGGTAGGAGATGTTGTTGGAATTGTAACCTCATCAACATCTACAGAAACTGGTAGAGATGCCAGAATTACAATAAATTCTATTTCAGGATTAGATACTTTATATTTAACCAATGTTCAAGGTCAATTTGGAGTTGTATCATCAGGAAAAGAATTTGCGGTTGGTTCTGCAGTTAGTTATTATAATAATAGTGGTACAATTGTTTCAATGTCCTCTACAACTATAATTAGTTCTACTGGTGATGGCGGAATTAATTCTGGAAATCACATTAGGGTCGATCATTTCAATCATGGCATGTATTCTTCCACTAACAAAGTTACATTAAATGGCATTGAATCTAGTATTCCATCAACAACACTAAGTGCAGAATTAACTGCTTCAGAAACCAGTACTATAAGTATAGAAGACACTTCAAATTTCTTAACTTTTGAGGGGCAGTTAGTTTCTGGGTCTTATCCGGGATACATTAAAATTGGCAATGAGATTATAAAATATAGTTCTATTGGAAATGGAACACTTTCTATAGCATCAAATGGAAGAGGTGTTGATAATACAATATCAGTTAATCATAATGTAGGTGCTTTGGTTCAAAAATATGAAATTGGTGGAGTATCTTTACGAAGAATAAACGGAATAACCACATCCATTGTTGAACCAATTGATATGGATAGTTATTATATAAAGTTTAACCGAGGAAGTGTATACGGAAATGATAGAAGTGGAGATGCTACAACTGCAGGTTCATCTCAACTTTCATTCAATGATTTTAGATTGCTTGGTGGAAACAATGTAAGATCTTCCCAAAATATATTATATAATGCTGTTATTCCAACATATGATATTTTAACTCCAGGATCATTGACATCTGTTAATGCAACTATTAGAACAGTTTCTGGAACTAGTGTTGGTGGAAATGAAAATTCATTTAATGATCTTGGTTACGAACCAGTTCAATTAAATACTTTAAATACATTTAATTCAGTAAGATTAGTTTGCTCTGAAGAGAATCAAAATGAATATCTAACAAACCTCCCAAGAAAAAAATCAATTACTACAGCAATTACTTTTAACACTAATGATTCAAATCTATCTCCAATATTAAATTTAGATACCGCTTTTAGTGAGTTTTATATTAATAGATTGAATGATCCAATTGAAAATTATTCTTCGGATAATAGGGTTAATTCGGTATTGGATGATCCACATTCTTCAGTTTACTATTCAAATTTAGTAACTTTACAGAATCCAGCATCATCCTTGAAAGTAATTTTAACTGCTGAAAGACCACCATCTACCGATTTTAGAGTTCTTTATAATTTAGTGAAGGCAGATTCTAGTGAAATTAATCAATCATTTGAACTATTTCCAGGATATGATAATTTGAATGAAACTACAGATGGATTTATCATAGTAGATCCATCTAAAAATAGTGGACTTCCGGACAGAAGAGTTCCTACAAGTTTATCTGGAGAGTTTTTAGAATATGAGTTTACTGCAGAGGATCTAGATTTGTTTATAGGATTTACCATAAAAATAGTAATGTCTGGAACAAATCAAGCACAATCTCCAAAATTTAATGATATTAGAGTTATTGCAATAAGATGATAAGAGTAGACGGTTATTCTAATTTATATAGAGATGAAAACAGTGGTGCTATCATAAATTGTGATAGCACCTCATATAATCAATATGTAAATTCATTAAAAAAACAAGAATTGAGAAAAAATGAGTTGGATAAAATGAAAAAAGATATTGAAGAAATAAAATTTCTTTTAACTCAATTTTTAGAGAAGCAATAATCCAAATAGTTTATAAATACTTAAAGGAATATTTTTTTTTCAAATAATGGCAGTATATTCTGCAAATATTGTAATAGAACAGGGATTTGACTATAATAATATTTTTGTATTGGGAGATACAAGAACTGATACTGCACTAAATATTACTGGATATGGAGTAACATCACAATTGAGAAAAAGCTCTTCAAGTTCTTCATATGTTTCTTTTGCATCGACAATAATTGATGGTGAAGTTGGAGCTATACAAATATCATTATCTGATGGACAAACATTATCTTTAAAGCCTGGACGTTATGTTTATGACATAATGTTAGAGGTTGGTGGTCTTGATTCTGGTGGAGCAAAATACAAAGCTGTTGAAGGAATGGCATTAGTAAGACCAGGAGTAACTCGATAATGGCAAACATTCCAGATAGAATTGGTGGACAAAATGTTATTAAAGTTTTATCTAACATAAATGCATCAACAACAAAACTGGTAGATTTAAGTGATGTTGATGTATCATCTTTGGCGGATGGTTATATTTTAGAATACAATGCAGATTCTTCCAATTTTATTACAACAGATTCTATAAGATTTTTAAGAAATGTTAATGTAACTGGAATTACAACAACATTCGAATTAGATGTAATTGGAGTAACAACATTTAGGGGCGATTTATTTGTAGGTGCAGATTTATATGTAAGAGAATATTTGATTTATGATCAATATTTTGATGGACCAAATGGAATAGGATATTTTGATAATGATGGTAAGTTAATTGGTGCAGCAAGCACAGAAAATGCTATAGATACTAGCAATTTTATATTAACTACAGTAGAACCTACAGGAATTCCTACTTGGACAAGTATTATTGATGGGGGAGAATACTAATGTCTAAACCAAGCACTAGACAAGAACTAATTGATTATTGTTTAAGAAGATTAGGATATCCAGTATTAGAAATTAATGTAGATGATGATCAAATAGATGATTTAGTTGATGATGCTCTTCAATATTTTCAAGAACGTCATTTTGATGGAGTTGAGAGAATGTATTTAAAATATAAAATAACTCAAGAAGATATCGATAGGGGTAGTGGAAAAGGTACGGGCGGTGTTGGAATTGTAACAACAACTGCATCTTCAACAACAGGAAATACATTTAATTTTTATGAAACCTCAAATTATATTCAAATCCCAGATAGTGTAATTGGAATTGAAAAGATATTTAAATTTGATACCAGTTCAATTTCTGGTGGTATGTTTAGTATAAAATATCAATTATTTTTAAATGATCTATATTATTTTAATTCAGTAGAACTTTTACAATATTCTATGGCAAAATCATATCTTGAAGACATAGATTTTTTATTAACAACTGATAAACAAATAAGATTTAACAAAAGACAGAATAGATTATACTTAGATATTGACTGGAAATCTCAAAGTCCAGATAATTATATTGTGATTGACTGTTATAGAATTTTAGATCCTAATAAATTTACAAATGTATATAATGATAGTTTTTTAAAAATTTATCTAACTGCACTAATTAAAAAACAGTGGGGACAAAACTTAATCAAATTTAGTGGAGTAAAGCTTCCCGGTGGGATTGAATTGAACGGAAGAGAAATATATAATGATGCAGAGAGGGATTTAGAAAGTATCAAGCAACGAATGTCATCTGAGTATGAACTTCCACCTTATGATATGATAGGTTAATTATGAGTTTAAATCCATATTTTCTTCAGGGATCTCCATCCGAACAAAATTTAATTCAAGATTTAATAAATG
>JGI10211J14876_10000570_pt1 | contig 15862 bp, 13 predicted proteins | sample Etolagsediment_FD_14876 | JGI IMG/M metagenome (IMG submission 14876)
GTAATAATAGTAATAATAGTAATAATAATAATAATTCTACATTAAATATTGTAGAGAATACACCATTATTATTAAATAGTAATACAAATATAGACAATAAGAATAAAAATAAGAATAATAATTCTGAAGAAAATAATAAATCAAATTCAAACAAAACCAGTATATTTGGAAATTTATTTTCTATAACAAAAAATAATAAAAATAAAACATCTAATGTAATTAAAACAAATAATAAAAAAAATAAAATAAAAATGAATAAACTTATTCAAAAAATTAAGAATGAAAAAATTAATCAAAATAGAGCAAATCAAAACTTAATTGCAATGATGTAAATTTTCTTTTATAAAATAATATGATTTATATAAAAATATATCATAATTAATAAAAAATAAATTCATTTAGATGGTATAACCACCTTGATTATCATCATACCCAATAGGTTCATTTAATCCTTGAGCATTAAATTCTCCTTGATAGGTAGCAACAGGGGAGCATACATCTCCTACATTTTCATTTTGAGGATAATAATTTTGCATACATTTTTTTTTTGATAAACCATTGTTCATATTATCATTCATTGATTCAGAATCATTCATATTTTTGTTTCTTAAATCTAAATCCATACCTGGTTTTGTTAAAAATCCTTCAACATTATTTTCAGACATTTCTTCATCATCGTTATCATCATCATTATCATCATTATTTTTATCTTCCATTAATGTGTTGATATCATCTTTCACATCATCTTTCACATCATCTTTCATCTCCTCATTATCAAAGTTTTCTGTCATAGAATTATAATAAAGAGAAATAATATAAGACATACCAAGTAATAACCCTAATGCACAATTTTTTTGAGAAACATAAATAACAAGAAGTAACATAACAGCTTTTACAATTGTATAATCGTATAAATTGCTTACCATAACATTAATATTTTTAAAAACACATAGATTATATAAAAATAATACAAAAACAATAGATATATAGACATTTGAATTATCTAAAAATCCAAGAGATTGTCTTATTGTTGAATTCATTTTTTCTAAAGAAGCATCGACGTTTTTAATTTTCATTATAAAATTTAACAAGATATTTTTTTTAATAATTTATATTTAATTTCTTATTAAATATAAGTAATATGAATCAAAATATTTGGGGTTCGAGTATGTGGTTTTCACTTCATACAATAACTATGAATTATCCAGATTTACCTAATAATCAAGATAAATATAATTTTAAAATTTTTTTTGAAAGCCTTCAAACTGTAATTCCTTGTATTGTATGTAAAAAAAATTATATTCGTCATTTAAAGGAAAATCCTATTGATAATCATTTAAATTCAAAGAGAAAACTTGTTTATTGGCTTATTGATATGCATAATATGGTAAATGCTGAAATAGGTAAAAAACAAATGAGTTATAATACTGTAATACAAAAATATGAAGATATATATAGTAAAAAAATATTTTCTGAAGGTATAATTGAAAGTTTTAAAAATAAACAAGAATATAATTATATTAAAATATTAATAATCATCTCTGTTATTTTCCTTATATGTTTTATTTATTATTTTATTTTTAATTTTTATAGAAAAAAAAATAATTTATAATATATTATTTAATAAATTCTTAAAATTATGTAATGTATTTTTAATCATATTATGTAAATAAATTAGTTTTGTTTTTTTATCAATATTATAAAAACGAATTTTATTTAGTGCATCATGAATAGAAAACCAGTTAATATCTCCTATTTCTGTAATCATATCTAAATTATTTTCATCTAATTTTAATTCTAATTTATTATTTATACATTGTCCTATGTAATAAATATGCTTATATTTACTCGAATTTGTTGATAGATATGTTTCTTCTATAGGACTCATATTCAAAATATTAAAATCTTCATTTTTAAAATTTGTTTCCTCTATAAATTCTCGTTTTGCACAATCAATATTTTTTTCTTTAAAATTACGACGTCCTTTTGGAAAGCCCCATTCTGGTTCATTAAAACTAATAAAATCTACTTTAAGTAAATCTCTTAAATTAATATTTATATTAATATCATTTTTTTTAACAACTATACCTTTTTTCAATAATTCAAATTTATGTAAAGATTCTTTATATTCATTCGATTTTTTCTTATTATCATTCCATAACATATTCCATAGATCTTGAAAATTATTATTTAATAATAATTCTTTTTCTTCTATACTTATTAAATTAATAATGTTTTCTAAGTATTCTATATTGTTAATGTCATATTTACCTCTTATAAATTCTATATAGTTTAAACTATTCTTACGACGGATCATTAAATATTCAATGTTATTATCAAACTGATGAATGTCATAATTTGATAAAATTTTTTTAAGTGATTGAAGTTTACTTATTTCATCTATTGAAAATAAATAATTATTTTGTATTTTTTTTGTGTAATTCAAAATTTGATTGAAATATATATTTATTTTTTTAAACTTAATACATATTATTCCAATACTTATTATGGGATATAAGCATTTTTTATAATTATGTCCTTTTTTACCACAATTAATACAATAAGATAATTCTAAATCTTTTTTAAATTCATCATATATTTTTTTAAAATTATCATTCATTTCATTTGCATCATTCGCATCATTAGCATCATTCTTTACTTGATATATTTCATTATTTACATGATATATTTCATTATTTATATTATTCATATTTCTTATTTAATTATATTAAAATAACTTTAAGTTTTTAATATTTTTATCTAACAAAATAATAGTATGCTCTCTAAAAATAAGAGTTCATTTATGTATTACCCAGAGCTAACAAGTCCATCTTTTAATGAGGAAATTTATATAAAGAATGAATTTCGAACCAATGAAATAAAGAATGACATTGACTTAAATCAAAAAATAATAAAAAATGAAAATAAAATAGAAGAATTTGAACTCGAACCACATCAAAATTTTTTAAAAAATTATATTAATCCAGATACACCTTATAATGGTATATTGATTTTCCATGGCACAGGTGTTGGTAAAACATGTAGTGCAATATCAATCGCAGAAGGATTTAAAAAAACACTTAAAAATATAAATAAAAAAGTACTTATTATTTGCAATCCAGGTATAGATAAAAATTTTAAAAAAGAAATATATGATTTTTCTAAAGAAAAAACATCAAAAGAATATCAAAATATAAATTTACAATGTACAGGAAGAGATTATGATTTAGGTATTGAAAGCATGTACTTAACAAAAAATCAACGTATTAAAGAGGTAAAAAAAATGATAAGTTCATATTATGAATTTATAGGTTATATAAAATTTGCAAATATTATCAAGAAAAAAACAAATAATTGGGAAGGCGATGAAGAATCAATCAATGATAAAATAAAGCAATATATTTCAAAAGAATTTGATGATAGAGTAATTATAATAGATGAAATACAAAATATAAAAACAGCAAAAACAGATAAACTTGAAAAAACAGTTCAGAATATGCTTATGTCAATTATTAAATATGGTAAAAATATTAAACTTGTATTAATGAGTGCAACACCTATGTTTGATCGTGCCGATGAAATTATATTTTATTTAAATTTATTACTTGAAAATGATAAACGTAAAAATATTAATAAAAATGAAATATTTGATGGGGAAGGAAATCTAAAACAAGATGCGGAACGTTTTTTAAAAAAAATATTAACAGGATATGTAAGCTATGTACGTGCGGAAAAACCTTATATTTTTCCATTTAAAATTTATCCAAAAAAAGCAATTATTCCTCAAATAAAATATGATATTCATGGAAAAGAATTAAAACCTGATAATAAAATAAAATTTACGAAATTAATAAATCTTAATATGAATAGTGTTCAAAATGAAACATATATATATTATTATAATAAAAAAACAAAATCTAATTTTGAAGAAAGATTAAACGAAAATAATAATTTTATTGAAAATAATGATAAAAATACAAAAAAAAATATTTTTTATGATTTAATTGAAATATCAAATATTGTTTATCCTAAAAAAGATAAAGGAAAGAAAGAATTATCACCATATGGAAGTTTTGGAAAAGAAAGTATGGATTATTCAAGAGATAATGGTAAATCAGGTTTTATAAAAAAAATAGAATATAGAAATAAAAAAAAAATAGTATCATATAAATATCAAAAACATGCATTATTCAATGAAGGAAAAGAAAATGAAGTACCTTTTATGGATGAAAAACATATTAATAATTATTCTACTAAATTTGATTCTGTATTAAAATCTATTAAACATTCAAAAGGACTTGTTTTTATATATTCATTTTTTATTGATCAAGGTGTTATTCCATTAGCACTTATGTTAGAGCAAAATGGAATTAGTCGCAAATGTTCCAATGGTGAAAATCAATTATTAGATTATTCACCAAATAAAAAAAAAGGGGGAGGTAAAAGCAAACCTATATGTTATTTATGCGGAAAAACGATTGAAAAAGAAGTTCATCAAAATAAAAGTGTAAGTGATTATCATGTATTTCGTAAAGCACAATATATTTTATTTTTAGGAGAACCAAGGGATATTATTAAAATTAGAAAAGAAGATGCTGTATCAACATTCTCAAATAAAAATAATATGTATGGGGAGGAAGTAAAAATATTTATTGGAACCACATCAGTGAGCGAGGGATTAGATTTTAAGAATATACGTCAAGTTCATATTATAGAACCATGGTATAATTTATCAAGACATTCACAGATTATAGGAAGAGCAATAAGAAAAAATTCTCATATTAACTTACCAGATGAAGAGCAAAATGTTGAAGTTTTTGAATATTGTACACATATGAATTCAAAAACGAAATTGCAAGAAACTGAAACAGTTGATTTACGTATTTATCGTAATGCTGAGTTAAAAAATATTATTATCAAAAAAATAAATCGTATATTAAAAGAGTCATCTGTAGATTGTGTATTATTTAAAAAAGCAAATATTATTTTAAGTAAAAAGAAAATAAAGCAAATAAATTCAAATGGAGAAACTGTTGAAGTAAATTTAGGAGATTGTCCGTATAGTTCTATTTGTGATTATTATGAAAATTGTGATTATCAATGCAATTGGACACCAAATAAAAAAATAACATACTCAATCAATAATGATACATTTAATATATCTTCTGGAAAAAATGAAATACAAAAATGTAGAAATATTATCTTAAGTATGTTCAAAGAAAACTATGCTTATTATGAAGATAATATTAAAGATGAAGTTAAAAAAAAATATCCAGATATGAATAATCTTTTTATTTATAGTGCTCTGGAACAATTAACAAATAATAAAAATGAAATAATCCTCGATAAATTTAATATAAAAGGATATATTATTTACATAGGTGATTATTATGTATTTCAACCAATTGATGTTGTGAATACCAAAATACCAATTGAATATAGAATGAATCCTTTAAGTAATAAAAAAAATAGTGTACCATTACAAGATCATGACTTTGAATATATTAAAAATAAACAATCAAATATCAATGAAAATAAATATATTGATAAGTTTAATAATAAATTAAAATTAATAGATTATTATTTAAAAAATAGTCATATAATATTTAATAATATTGATAAAGATAATAAATATTTTCAATTATCTATTATTGGTACATTGGTTGATACATTAAATGAAAAAAATGAACATAATTTTATCGAATTAGTATTGTTAAAATATTATATGAATGATTTAAATCAAAATGAAAAAGATATAATACATTTAATTATTAATTATTATAAACAAAGAAATATGATTTTAAATTATTATCAAGATTATTCATATAATAAAGATAAAATAAAAAATAATATTTATATTGGATTTATAAGTTATGGAGTTATATATATAATAAACCAAATAAATCAAAATGAATCTATTAAAAATATAAATTTTAGTAAAATATCCTTTGAAAAAGCATCAATCATAAAAAAAGATAGTATAAAAGACTTAAGAAGAATATATTTGAAAAATGATAAAATAGATATAAAGAATAGTAATGATATCTACGGTTTACTTGAATATATGAATAATGAAAAAAAATTTAAAATTGTTAATACAAAAAAACAAATTGGTAAAACAACACAAGAAGGAACTGAATCAAAAAGAGGAATGTATACAGGAAGAGTATGTGGAACAATAAAAAAACCTGAATTAAAAGATATATGCAATCATTTCAAAATAAATATAAAATTGATTAAAAAAGTAGAACAAATTTGTTATTACATTGAAATTTATTTAAGATATCATCAATATTTAAAAACAAATTTAAAAACATGGTTTATTTACGATAAAGTAAAAATTAACNAATAATTTTTNAACACAAATTTATTTAAGATGTAATAAATAAATAGTATTATGGAAGAATTAAAATCTGAAATACAATTTTCACTAATTAGTTATGAACTTACAAAAAATTTAACAGTTGATCAAATCAAAAAAAATGGTATTTATTTTACTCCAAAATCTATTATTGATATAACATTAGACAAAATAAAAATTATTATGAAAAAAAATAAAATTATTATTAAAGATATATTAGAACCATGTTGTGGTTCAGGTGAATTTTTATTTAAATTAGATGAATGTTTTGAAAAAAAAGAAATTGATGCTTATGAAAAGAATAGCATTATTTTTGAAAAAACGAAAGATCTTATTTTGAAAAATAATAATTTAAAATATGAAAATAAAGATTTTTTTCATATTCAAGAAAATAAAAAATATGATTTAATTATTGGAAATCCTCCTTATTATGTATTAAGTAAAAGTGATGTATCTGAAAAATATTTCCAATATTTTGATGGAAGACCTAATATTTTTATTTTATTTTTATTGGATTGTCTTAAAAAATTAAATAAAAATGGATTATTGGCTTTTATATTGCCTATTAATTTTTTAAATTGTTTATATTATGATAAAACACGTAATTATATTCAAAATAACTATAAAATTCATGAAATAATTTCAATACCTGACTGTAAATTTATGAAAACAAAACAAGATGTATTTATTTTAATGATTGAAAATAAAATAAGTATGACTAAAAATAAAGATTATGTATTAAAAATTAATAAAAATACAATATTTCATGAACCATCTCAAATTAAATGCATAAAAAATTATATATCTGAATGTACATTTTTAAACACATTAAATTTTACTATTAAAGTAGGTAATGTTATTTGGAATGAACATAAAAAAATATTAACTGATAATTCAGACCAAACATTATTAATATACAATTCATATTTTAAAAAAAATAGTTTTGAAATAATACCTTTTAAAAATGAAACAAAAAAAAATTATATTCAAATAAAAGGGATTAATAAACCAGTTATATTAATTAATCGCGGATATGGCATGGGTAAATATCAGTTTAATTATATTTTTATGAATCAAAGTAAGGAATATTGCGTTGAAAATCATTGTTTAATTTTAGAATATAAAGGAGATAAAGAAAATGAAAAATTAATTGAAATTTACGAAAAAATAATAACTTCATTTCAAGATCCAAGAACGGAATCTTTTATAGAAACTTATTTTAAAAATAATGCAATGAATTGCGAAGAAATATTAAACATACTCCCTATTTATCATTTTTAATCATATTTATAATATCTTTATCACTTAATTGAAATATTTTATCATTTTTTATCTTGTTATGAACAATATTTATTTTTTTATGATTTTTTTTTATTTTTTTAATATCATTCTTAATATCATTCTTAATATCATTCTTAATATCATTCTTAATATCATTTTTTAAATTTTTTTTAAATTCATTAACTTCTTTTGAATTTAAATTTACTTTATTTAATGTTTTTTTTGTAATATATGTATTCATATTTACAGTAATACATTTATTGATAATATTTTTTTTATTTTTATTTTTTACTGTTTCTTTTTTCTTAGATAATTTTATTTGTTGATTTGTTTTTAAAATATTCTTTTTTTTAGTAGAAGGTTCTTTTTTTATAGTAGATGTTTCTTTTTTGTTAGATTCAATTAAAATATTCTTTTTTTTAGTAGAAGGTTCTTTGTTATTTGAACTCATTTAATCTAATAGTAAACAATATAATTTTTAAATAAATTAAAAAGTTGAAAATATTTAAGAACTAATTATTAATAATAATTAAAGATGAGTTATTCTTTTTTTTTCGGAAAAAAATCTAACTTTGTACAAAGTAGTTCAAAGTTATATGGTGATATCAATAATCAATTAAGTTCTATAGGAAATTTTAATATATCAGGTAAATATTATTCAGTTTTAAATAAAAGTAATTTAGATAATTTAGAAAAGAGTGATTTTAATATTTTATTAAAATCATTTGGTAAACCATATATATTATTTTTAACATGTGTTAACAATAAAAACTATTGTGTTTTTATTTATAAAAAAAATCTTGCAATGAATGTAGTTCAAATAAAATTTTCAAAAGATTTATATGAAGGGACATTATTTGAAGGAGAAATTGTAAAAACAGAAGAAAACAAGTATATTTTTTTAGTAAATGACCTACCTTATTATAAAGGAAGGTCTATAATTACAGAGAATTTTGATCAGCGTCATCATATTTTAGAAAAAATATTTAGAAATAAATATATTTTAGACAACGAATTATATATTGTTAAAAAAGAATATTTTAAAAAAATAGAAATAAAAGCATTGATGGAAGATTATATTAAATTATTAAATTATAAAAATAGTGGTTTAATCTTTAAAAATAATAATAATTTCAGTAATAATTATTTATTTCCATTTCCAGAATGTCGTTCTGATTCGAAGATATTAAAGAATGGTGTGACGATTGATAATGAAAAAGTAATTGTAGATGAAGATGAAGAAGATAAATTAAAAAAATATAACAAATCAAATAAAAAAGTTAACGATGATGAATTATTTGGTGATATAATAGATGTAAATGAAGAAAATATAGCAAAAGTAGAAAATATAGCAAAAGTAGAAAATATAGCAAAAGTAGAAAATATAGCAAAAGTAGAAAATATAGCAAAAGTAGAAAATATAGCAAAAGAATCTAAGTTAACTCAAACTACATGTAAATTTTTAATTAATCCTACTAAAATACCTGATATATATGAATTATATTGTTATAGTTCAAATAATAACATTGATAAACATTCATTAGCAAATGTTCCTGATATTGAAAGTAGTAAATATTTGAAATCTATTATTAATTTTGATAATTTAGAAGAAAATATATTAACAAAGCTAAAGAAAAATAAGTGTATTTTTGTAGAGTGTAATTATAATAGTTTTTTCAAAAAATGGGTTCCTTTTAAGAAAACACATTCCATGGATAATATTTCAACCATTAATAAAACACAAATTATATTAGATTCACTATAATATTTTTTTTATTTTAATAATTTTTAATATATTTATTTATTATATATGCCCTCTAAAATTAGTGGCCAAAGTCAATCGAATCAATATTCAAAACCTTTGAAAGATAATGTTGATAATTATTTACTTAATAAAAATATTCATCCTGTTGAAACGATTGATTTTATAAATAGTAATGATATTCAATCAGGTGGTGATGGTTATACAATTGATGTTAATCGCTCTATTGGTGGATTAGCCGGTCGTTCAAGATATAGTTTTAATTATTCGCCCATTTATTATGGTGATTTAATTGGTTCTAATGAATCAGTTAATCAAGGTGTATGTGGCGGTGGTTCAAAGAAAAAAAATAAACAGAATGGTGGAGATTGTGATTGTGGAAATCAAGAACAACAACCCAAAAAAAGTATTTTTGAATTATTAAAAATGCAAAGTGGTGGTTTAAAGAAATTAAATCAATTTGATGCTATTCAACAAATTGGTAAAGGTCTTGTTCCTTTATCTATGAATGCTCTTATTAATTTAGTGCTTTTAATATTTTTATATCATAGTGTTGTAGATAAAAGTGTTGATAATAAAAAAATAAAGAAATCAATGAAAGGAGGAATGATGGGAATGCAGCAAATATTGGCACCATTAGGTAGAGGAAATTTACTTGTATTGTCGGCTTTATTATTACTTCATCATTTTGCTGTTGAAAAACCAAAATCAAAGAAAATAATAATGAAAGGAGGAAATGCTATTTATGAAAAAATAAATGAAATTTTACAACCTCTTGGTAATAAAGGTGGTATATCTATAATATTAAGTGATTTATATAAATCATTTAAAGGTATTGAATTAAAAAATAATAAAGATAACTTTAATCAAAAAGGCGGGTCAATATTAAAGGCAATTGTAGCACCATTAGGCACAAGTGCTTTTATTGCTACTGGTTTATTGATAGTTCTCAATAAATTATTATTAGATAATAAAAGTTCTTTAAAAATAAAAAAAGGTGGATCAAAACAAGATTTTGATAAATTAGTTAATTTATTAGGTCCTCTTTCATTTAATGCATTTGCAAATGAAAAATTTATTCAAGATGTCATGGAATTAAATCAACAACAAAAAATTAAAAAAACATCATCAGTGAAAAATAAAAAAGTGTAATATTAAATCGAAATATTTTTGAACATTCCATTTCATTTGGATAGTGCATATTTATAAAATAATTTGAACTTATTAACATAATAAATTCTAATATATGTCTATTTATAAACAAATCAGGTAATTGAATTTGTAATGCTAATACATTTGAAATACTATTCATCATTAAAGGCATAGCAACAGAATGAAGGTTTTTTCTCCAAAATTTATGAGTAAGTACCTGCACACTACTATAACGAAGTACCAGACCCATTAATAAATTATATATGATTAAATAAAAAATACCATTAAATATTCCATTATTTTTAAAAGTATGATTTGTTAATTGAGTATGTATATTTAAAAATAATCCAAATGAATATACATCTATAATATCTTCTTTTTTTACAACATTCATATTATATAAATATTATGTATAATTTTTTTATATTCTTTTAATAGATGAATTATTTAATTATTTTAATTTTATTAATATTAATATTATTTATTTTCATTAATTATTTGTTAAACACTGAACATTTTGATTCCACTGATGGTATTGTGGATTTAGATACATACCCTGTTAATGTTAATTATGAAGATTTATGTAGTCGAAGTTATACTCCATGGGCAATTGCTAAACGCCAAAATCAAAGAAAAAGAAATAGAAGAAAAAAAATCATTCATAAAGTTATTACAAATATTCAGGGAGAAGTTATTGGCGAAGAACAAATTTATTTAAAAAATTGTGCTGGTTATAATGAAAAATGTTTATTAAATGAAAAAGGTGAAAATACATGTTGTGGTAATTTAAAATGTGTTCGACTCAGTAAAGATTATGGTTATAAAGTATGTAGTCATCAAGATGACGCATGTGGGCATAATAAAATATCATTTAAAATTTTAAATAAATTATTTACTTTGAATATATTAGAAAAAATACTTGATGATAAATGGTGGTACACTTTTCTTCAAACTAAAAAAAATAATGAAATATCAGAAGAAATTTTAAATTCAACAATATATGATTATGGTAATGATGAATTAAATGATGAATTAAATGAATTACGAAATAAAATAAAAGAAAAAACAAATGACTTATGTAAAGGTAAGAATTTAGATGGTAATCTTTTTAAATCATATGTTAAAAATGAACTGCAAACAATGTTGATTGAAAATGAAATATTTGCTGGACTTATTTTTGGAATGTCAAAAAGTGCTAAAGGATCTTCAATTTAATTATCATCATCCTCAAATCCGGATTTATTATATACATCTTGATACATCTTGATACATCTTGATACATCTTGATACATAGAATCTAATTAAATATATCAAGTGATTTAAATAAATCATCATATTTTTCTTTCTTTGTTAGAATTGGTTTTTCAGTTTTTTTTTTGTCATTTAAATCAATTACTTCTTCATCAGGTGAAGTATTAAAAGAATGATGATAATCATATTTCTTTCTTTCAAATATTTCATTTTTGTCCATATCATATTTAATATCTTCTATTTCATATTTATATTGTTTATACAATTTAAATCTTTTTTTAGATTGATTATCAAATATAGAGAATTTATCAACAACATCTATAATAAGAGGTTGAATATTTTCATGTTTTACTCGACAAATACGACCTACTGTTTGAATAATATCACTTTTAGGAGTGCCTAAAATAAGTCCGTTTAAACTGGGAATATCTAAACCCTCATTTGCCATAGGATATGTACCAAGTAATACTTTTTTAGTTTCACTTATTTTTAAATCTTTTTGCTTCATTCCACCAATATAATAACCCACACTTTCAACACCATTTTCCTTAAGTAATTTTTCAAAATCAAATAATTGCTGTTTTCGATCACTTAATACTAAAAATTGACGTGTTTCATGCATCAATAATTCTTTTTTAATTTTTTCAACAACCATTTGTGTTCTTGGTCTATAATTTGCGATTTGATTAATCATTGTAGGAGATTGAACTTGACCTCTAAAATTAAATTTCTCTTGATTATAAACTTCATCTTCACTGTAGATCATATAACGATCCACTTTAACTATGTTTTTTTGACTACTTTTACCGTTATAAACAATATCTCCAATAAACCATTTCAATATTTTTGTACAACCATCCTTACGATTAGGTGTAGCACTTAAACCTAACATATATTTACAATTAATTTTAAATAATGCCTTCATAAAAACACGTGATGGAATTCGATGACATTCATCAATAATAACATGACCAATATCATCAAATGTATCTTTACCAAAATCTTTCATTGATAATGTTTGTAACATACCAATAATAATATCATTNCCTTCAATTTCACACNTTGGACCTTGAATAATACCAATTTTTGCCTCTGGAATAGCAAACTGAATGCGCTCAATCCATTGATTCATTAAAAATTCTTTGTGCACAATGACAAGCGTTTTTTTCTTAAGTTGACAAATAAAATATAAACCCATAATTGTCTTACCAAAACCAGGTATTAAAGATAATATGCCACCACCTTTTTCATGATAAGCATCCATTACTTTTTTAGCTGGAAGTTCTTGTTCTTTTTTTAAATTTAATTTAAATTCAAGATTAATATTTTTACCCTTTGGTGATATATCATTTTTAGGAATTTCAAAATTTTCAATGCCAAAAAATTTAGGAACATATAAATGAGTTGAATTCTCACGAAAAACTTTAAAAGGTTCTTCAGGTGCTCCAAAATCATTATTTGTAAATGGTGTTACATGAAGTTCTTTTTTAATTTCTTCTATTTTATCTTCATCTATAAAACTTTTATTAATGACAAATCCTTTTTTTCCTAAAAAGAATTTTTCTTTAAAAATTGTATTTTTTATTTTCATTAATTTTGAATTTTTTTTTTGTAAATTGTCATTTTTTGAAGACATTTAATTTAAATATATATTTCCTATATAAGATTTCATTAAATAATCTTATATATTTTTAAAAAAAAACTTTTAACTAATTCCTTTATTTCGGAACATTTGAATTGGGAAATCCTGTTCTCATCCAGTACTGAGGACTGAGTGTAGGACTTGGATTATTAACGCCGGTATTATAAGATGAATCAAATTTCTTAGAAGGCCCTTCATTAAATAAATATTCAATCATAAATGGTTGAATAGCATAATTGAAATATCTAAATCGACTCATATAACCATTAAACCCACCCCAATTAGAAATATATAAATTTTCATAATTGAGTTTAGGTACTCCTCTTAATTTTTGACGTTTCTTTAAATTTCCATTAATAAATACATCAACACTATTTCCTATAAGTATAACTGAGCAATGTACCCATGCATTAAGAGGAATATTACCAACATCGCAAGATTCTACAATATTTTGATAAGTATTAAAACGGATATTAAATTTATTGGTATTTGGATATAACCAAACACCTGGTGATTGAAGTAAAGGAAGATGCGTCTTACTATAATCATAACTACCTTTGTGGAATATATGTTTAAATCCTGAAATATTTGTTTCATCACAACTTGTATCAAAATTAGAATCATTTATATAAATCCAAAAACTATATGAAAATTCAGTACCATATTGATTATCTTGAGGTTGAGGTATTTTATAAGCCTGGATTTTATAAGCTGTATTACCTGCAATCATGTCATTAATTAAATAAGGACTATATTTATTATAATTTTGATAACCTGCAACAATAGAGTAAATAAAATATAAAACAAGTAATATTGCTATAACAATCATTACTAAACCAAATACTTTATTACCACTTTTATTATTTACTGGTGTATTTGCTCCTGTATTCATTGATACATTATTAGAAGACATCTATATATAGTAATTATATTTTTTTATTTTATTTTATAATATTCTTAATATTTTTATTTATGAATCAAATGCACTGTTATTTGAAACATTTATAAATTTACCATCTTGAAAAAATTGTACTTGATATTGAGTAGAACCTAATGGTCCTTGTTGATATAAATTCATAACATCAGTTGGTAGTAAAGATTTTGTAAAATATTGTGTTTTACCCATTTTTCCAAAGAAACCCCCTGCATTTGTTATATATACTGGGTCAGCTGTTAATACAGGAATATTTCTTAAAGCACAGCTGCGTTCTAATTTTCCATTGATATAAATATCCACGGTTCTGTTATTAAGTACGTAACAAATATGAACCCACGTCATTAGAGGAATATTTGGAATATCACATGACTCAACACCAGAAGAATCTTGTGTAGAAGTAACAACTTTTAATGAATTAGTTAAAGGATAAAGCCATATACTGGGACTATGAACATTTCCACCACCAGTTCCAGGATTTCCTTTCCATAATATATTTTTGTATTGACCAAATTTATAATTAAAGTCTTTTACATAAATCCAAGTACTAAACCCTTGATTTAATCCTGTTGTCACTTCAGGAAGATTAAAAGCAGGACGAGTTACATCTGCATCAATCGTATCATTGACTACAACGGGATTCATTGCATTTTTTCTATTTACAGCATCAACAGCTAAATAAATTACATAAATAAGTCCCACTATAAAAACAATTACAAATATAATAAAGAAAATTTTACCCATACCAGCATAATTATTTGTTTTTACATTTGACATTGAATTATTATTATTCGGCATAATATATAACTAATAGTTAGAAATTATTTTTCATAAATAATGATATTTATAAAATGAAAAAAAAAGAATAAAATTTATTTAACCAATTGAATTAACATCACTATCTGTTACCAAACATGATGTTTCATATTTAATACCTTTATTTTGATTATCTTGATAATTTTTTAAAATAGGACCATAATAAGCACAAACATCATTTATTTGTTTTTGATTTAATAAATAATTATAATAACTTAAAAATGCCATTTGACCTGAAAATCCATTTTTATTCTCTGTATTTAAAGCACCATCATTTGCTATATATAAATTATATTCAGATGTATCGGGTAAATAATTCTTTAGTGCAATATCAGTTTCCATTTTACAATTTTTATAAATAGCCACTGAAGATCCATTCATTACTATTGTAATATTAAACCATTCATTAAGAGGTATATTTTCTAAAACAGCTTTCTCAGTATTCACACCATCATTAATTACAAATACAATATTATTAAGTGTGGGATCTAACCATAAACCAGGAAGTTGATTTAAACTAAATAAATCAATCGGCTCTTTTTCATTATTTACATTATCATCTTTCTTTTCTCTATTGATTTCTTGTTCTCCACAATAAAATATAGATTTCCATTCTCTATAACGATAATTACTGAAATTATTATTATAAACTGGATTAGAACT
>JGI10211J14876_10000572_pt1 | contig 15851 bp, 27 predicted proteins | sample Etolagsediment_FD_14876 | JGI IMG/M metagenome (IMG submission 14876)
ACTTAAATGGAATAGCAATAGGATGTAATGATTAAAATGAACAAAACAATATTAGCAATAGGTTTAGCAGGATTAGTTAGTGGATGCTCTACAACAAAAGATGTTAGACAACATTATACCTTAAGAGAAACTCACATAATTTTAGACAGACAAAAGAATATCAATGAGATATACACTAACTTAACTAAAGATAAAAGCACATGTAATGGATTTACTTGTGGCAGTAGTGTTTATGTTAAATGTAATAAGTTTGGAGAACCTGACTTCTACACATTAGGACATGAAATTTGGCACAGAGTAAAAGGAGACTTCCACGACAGGAGTAATTATACAAAATGAATAAATACTTAAATGATAAAAACTACTATTAAATAATGAGAAAGATACTATTAACCATAATGATGGCACTTTTATTTATTTCTTTAGTTAGTGCTGCTCAGGAAAACTTAGGAACTTATCAACAAAACGAAGAAATAACTTTACTTCAAGTATGTGGAACTTGCACTTATAATAATATTACTTCAATAATATTACCGAATGCAACACAAATAATTGTTGATGAAACCATGACAAAGAGAGGTGCAGAATATACTTATAATTTTAATCAAACAGATCTTCTTGGAACATACTTAGTAAATGGTGTTGGGGATTTAGATGGAACAGATAATGCTTGGGCATATGAATTTTATATATCAATAGATGGTAATGAATTAAATTTACAATTAACATTTATGTATATGTTTTTAATATTATTTTTAATAGGTTTAGGATTTTTATATCACCATATCTCAAACTCTAAAGATTTAGAATGTTGGAGTAAAAAATTAAAACAACAATATCAAGATAGAAACTTTGTAAAGATGACCTTGGGAGTAATAGGTTATCATGTAGTCAAAAACAAGTTTATTATATATTATCTAATAGGATTACCAATAATTGTTACAATTACACAACTATCATTAACATTTAATATTGATGGTTTTCATACAATCTTTCAAAACTTATTAATAGTATATATGGTTGGGGTAGTAGTAGTAGGAATAGTATTCCTTAGCTACATCCAAGAATGGTTTATGGATTTATTAAATGAAGTTAGAGATTTAGATTGGGGTATTGAAAAATGAGCATTAATAAAACATCTATAAAAATAAGTGAGGTTGGTTTATCTTTCTTCCAGAAATTTAGAACTAATAGAAGAAAGGCAGATATAGATGGCTCTGATTTAAGTTATTGGAAACTTGTAGAACTTATAGAAAAGTATTTTAAGAACAATAACGATAGATATTTAGAGTTAGTTAAAATGGAGTGGGATAAAAATGTTTAAATCATTTGATGAATTGGCAACAAAGGGAAGTTTAGTAGTTATAATCTTAAGTATACTTTCTATTTTTGTATCTGGAATTTTCTTTGGAATAACTTATTTTGTAATGGAAGAAGTAGAAGATGCTTTCTTATTAACTGATTGTGATATTGCAGATAATGTTTATGTTGATAATTGTCAGGAACTCTGGGCATTATCAATCTATCCATTTTTAGCATTAAGAGAATTATTAATTTGGATTAGTTTCTTCTTTATATTTGCTATGGTGTTGGGAATGTTAGTCTTAGGATATAAAGCAGGTAAAAGTTCGTTGCTGATGGGTCTCTTAGTTGTATTCATAATTGTTTTGACTTATGGTGCTTTAGAAATATCCAACATCTATAGAAGTATGTTAGAGATAGATGCCTTTAGAGTTATGATGGTTGAATTTACAGCATACAATGGTATAATGTTTAACTTCCCTTGGTTTGTTTTCATTGTTGGTTTCATGTCTATAATGTTAAGTTTAGTTAATTATCAAAGAAGTAAAGTTAATTCACCAGCAGAGGATTTGGATTATTAAAATGGGATTTCTATCAAAATTATTTAAGAAAGAATCTAAAGAACAACCTATTGAAGAAGTTGAACAAGATAGAGATATATCTTTTAAAACAGAACCAATATGTGAAAGTTGTGGATTAGGTATTTCAGAAGAACAGAGGGTAAAAACATTTAATGGGAAGAAATTTCACCTAAAACCTTGCTGGAGAGATCTAAGAAAGTTAGCAAAGGCACAAGCATTCTAAACACAATGTTTAAATAGTAGTAAATATTATAATTCTTATGAGAAAATCAGGTTCTAAGGCAAAGAAAGGAAAAAAAGTTAAATGTCCTAAATGTAGATACTCCTGGAAAACTAAACAAAAAGGATATATCTGTTGTTCAAGATGTAAAAGATATTTTGGGAGCTTCAAATGAAAAAGATAATGTTAATATTTTTAATGAGTATTTTAATGCTTTCAATGGTTAATGCCTTAGATTTTACTTCTATAGATAATTTTCAAAAGGTAATTCCATTTGAAAAATATGGAAAAGTAGAGGTTTGGGATAGAGGATTATTTATTATAGGAGAAGATACTAAATTAACAAGTAGCGTTCTTAATTTTAATACAGACCAATGTTTAGTTAATTGTGAAGCTCAACCAACTATAACACTTTATGAGGAAGGATCTTTAATTCAAGATATTAGATACTTAGATGAGAATGGAAATAAACATGAACTAGAAGATAGTTTTAGTTATAAGTTTGAAGAGGAATATGTTGAACAAATTTTAAATGAAGAATTAACAGAAGAAAATTGTTTAATTAGTAAAAATGGAACTGAACAATGTAATTACAACTATGTTTATAAAAATGTTACTAAGACTAGAATTATAGATAAAGAATATACTATTGGAGAAATGGTACCAGCAGGTACTTATGATTTAACTATTAAAGCAAATAAGGATGTAAATCAGAAGTTAGACTGGCAGATAAAGGTCAAGGGTGAATGGCATACAGCTTGGGCTTGGTGGGATACAGATTGGGATGAGAGAATTACTGTAAATATAAATAATAGTAATGAAGTAGTTATGGAGAAAACTACTACAATAAATATGACTTTTAATACTTCTGATTTAATTTCAGGTGGGAAAATGTTAGCTAATTGCGATGACTTAAGAGTTATTTTCAATGATACTACTGAATTGAATAGGGTAATTGAAAATTGTAATAATGTTGATAGTAGGGTTATTTTTGCAACTCAAGAGAATATTAGTATTTCTGGGAATGTTAGTAATTATCATATTTATTATGATAATGCTTTAGCAACCAACCCTCCTGAAAATTATTATGATGATAATATTTATCTATGGAAAGATAATATGACTTCTAATGATGGTGGTTGGTATGGTGTTGGAGGACATAGCGATTTTAGTTTTGGCAGTAGTGGTTTAACATTATCAGGAAATGATAAGTGGGTTGTTAGAAATCTAACAGGCGATAACTTTAAAATAGATTTTAGAATGACAGATGGTGCTAGTGCAAATTGGGCTGGTTTTGGATGGAGACTTAATGATAATACTAATATGACTAGATTTATTATTCAACAATCAGGACAATCTTTTTTCCAAGAAACAGATGGTGTAAGTCAAGCAGGTAGTGGAACAGGCAATGGGCAATTATATTATAATACTAATGTAGTAAATGATAGTGTTCGTATTAAATGGGGTGCTACTGAACCACCTACAACTTCTTATGGTGGTTGGGATTTTGATGATTTAACATTAAGGGATAATTTAAACAAGATTGGATTTGGTAAGTCTAACTCAGGATTAACAGTTATTAACTTTACTATACAAAGAAAATATGCCATAGACCCAGTAGTATTTATTGGTGACCCTATTACTCCTGGAATAACGGTTATACAAAGTTCTCCAATAGATGGTTTTAATACAACAGATACTACTCCTAATTTTGTTTGTAATAGTTCTATAAGTGGAACAACAGGAATAAGTAATGTTACAATATTTATTTATGATAGTTCAAACAATTTAGATTATACAGATGTTTCAGATGCTGGAGATGCAATAAGTTATAATAAGACTTGGACAAGTTCTGCTTTAACAGATGATACTTATAATTGGGCATGTTATGCACAAGGAAATGATACTAGAACAAGTTATGCAGGGAATAGAAGTATAACAATAGATAGTACAGCACCATTACTAAACATTACATTACCAGTAGATGGTTCAACTATAACTGATGAATTAGCAGGAGATAGTGCAACAGCAAGATTAAACTACACTGTATCAGATGCTAACCTACAAACTTGTTGGTATTATAATCAAACTGCAAATGTTACAGTAACTTGTGGAACTAATGCAACATTTAGTCTGCCTTATGGAACTTACACTCATTATGTTTATGCTAATGATAGTCTTGGTAATGAAGTAGTTGATAGTTCTACTGCCACTTATGATTTTATAATTAAAGAAAACTCTCAAACATTTAGTAGTAGTGTTGTTGAAGGTGCTTTAGAAGATTTTGCATTGAATGTAACCATTTCTCCAACAGTAGAAATAGCATCAGCTACTCTAATTTATAATATAACTAACTCTCAATTAGGAACTATTACTTCATCAGGACAAGAAAGAATCTTAGAAGTTAGTAGTTTTCAAATTCCTGATTTTACAACAGATGTCAATATAACTTTCTATTGGAATATAGTTCTTAATGATGCAACAGAAATAAATTCATCAATACAAAATCAATCTGTAAGTTCAATAGAATTAGATAACTGTACTGCTAATAGTAATAAATTATTTACAGTTAATCTTTTTGATGAAGAATTGCTTACTCCTCTTATAGGAACTATAGAAATATTCTATGATGTTTTAAATAAGCCAAGCTATACAAGTATACAAAGTTTCTCTGGAAAGTTTGATAATATTAGTTCTACAGATATATGTTCAGGTATTAATCTTACAGAACAAAATCTTGCTTATTCTGCTGAAGTTAGATATTATGCAGATGAATATGCTACAGAATTATATAATGTCCAAAAGACAGATATTACTTCAATAGTTCCAAATATAAGTTTGTATGATTTACTTTTGAATGATACTACTGAATTTACAATTAATTATGAAAATGAAAATGTTGTAAAGATACCTGGTGCTATTGTTCAACTACAAAGAAGATATGTTTCAGAAGATTTATGGAGAACTGTTGAAGCACCAATAACAGGTGAGGGTGGAAAAGCAGTAGTTCATATAGATCTTGATACAAATAGATACAGAGCAGTAGTTGTTAAAGACGGAGTAGTCTTAGATGTATTTGAAAATATTGTATTTGAATGTGAGAATGAACTAAGTGGTCAATGCTCTCAAAACTTATTTGCATTAATAGATGCTCAAAATAGTGTTAGTATTGAACAACTACAAGACTTTGCTTATAGTATAAGTGAAACAAATGGCACTGTTACAACAGTATTCTCAATTCCTAGTGGATTGCCTTCAACAGTAAATATTCAACTTAGTCAAACAGACCAATTTGGTAATACAACATTATGTAATAAAACAATTATATCCTCTGGGGGTTCTATAGATTGCGATTACGAAACAACTATTGGAGAAAGCTATTTGAAATTAATAATAACTAAAGATAGTGTTCCACAGGCAATTAATTCATATATTATAAAAGAAAGTGGAGCAATAGACTTCTTAAATAATAACTTCTTCATAGTATTAGTTTTATTCCTTAGTTTAATTGGAATGGCAATATCAACTCCAGAATGGATAATATTAAATGGTGTTATGACATTCTTAATTGCAGGTTCATTATGGTTATTAAATGGATTAAACTTTGTTATAGGATTAGGGGGATTAATGTGGTTAATAGTTGCAGCAGGAATCTTAATAATGAAAGTTGCAAAACAGGAGGATAGATAGGATGGCTGAAGAAAATTTAAAAGACTTTACAATTAACTGGGCAATCTTTGGATTATTATTCTTTTGTTTAATGGCATTTGCTATAAGTTTTATGTATAACAATAATCCTACAGGATTAAATGACGGAGCAGAAGATATTTTTTCTTCAACACATTCATCATTAAATAGTAGTTTGTATGAGGTAGAACCTAGTTCAGATAAGATTTTGAATATAACCTCTACAACAAATCCTGAAGCAAGTTATTTAGGTAGTAGAGATAGTGTAGGTATCTCTTATGAGGGTTATGCAACAGGTAGAAGTTTCTGGAAGTCAATAAAACCAATGATTTCCTGGATATTTACTGGAGAAATAGGAAAGATATTAATAACAGTTTTAGGAGGACTCATAGCATTTATGGGTAGTTATTATATAGTTAAATGGATAAGGATAGGTAGTTAAGAATGGTATCTAAATATAAAACAATGGCAGACTTTGGAGGGCAGGGTGTAATCCCATTATTGAAATCTATAGTAACAGCTATACCACCATTATTTTCAATAATTCTATTTAGTATTTGGATATTTGGAACAGGAGCATCTTATTATGTAATCTTAAAAACAACTGGAAAGAAAAGATTTTGGAGTTGCCTTACTTCTATGAGCTTTAGTATGTTCTTAGCATCACTACTTATTGCTGGAATGAATGAAGCTAGTTTTACTTTCCTAAGTGGCTACTGGGTGGGTTTCTATGTCCTTATGACTCTAGCATCATATTTTCTTCTTGATAGATATAAGTAGTCGTGGTAGTAACTGACCACTAACCTTTATAAAGAAATTTTGGTAGTAGTTATTATGTTAATACTTGATAGAGTTGAAAGGAGGTATGAATTATAAAGTGGAAGGAAAAAAACTAATGGATGCTGTAGGAACTGCTATGGCTGTAGTTATCCTTGTTGTTATTGCTGCTCTGATTATAGGAACAATCTTAGCTAGTAGTGTATTCACATCACTAACAATCATAAACACTACTCTTATATCTGAGAGTTTCGGTGATTTTGTAACTAATTTAATTGCTTTCTTAGCGATTATAGGTACAATCCTTGGTGTAGTATGGTTAGTATTCTATGTGAAAGCATTATTTGACAAGAAAACAGGAATCCAAGCAATGACTGCTTAAATCACTAATATAAAACAACATGGCTGATAAAAAAACAGGAAATAGTTTAATGAATGCTATTGCTGTGGCTATGCTTGTGGTGATTTTAGTTGTTGTCGCAGGATTGGTTGTTAGTTCAATAACTAGCAATAGTATCTTTACAGATATTACTGCTGGTGGAACAGTAACTAATGAAACTGGAGCTTACCTAAACTCATCAGGATATACTCTTGATAGTGCTAGTGAATCTGGTTTCACAAGTCCAGCGATTACTGCATTATTTAATGCAACTGACGACTCTGTTGTAGAACTTGCAAATGTTACTGTGAGTGGTGCTGGTGTTATAACTAATGCTAGTGCTGTAGCCTATAATGACATCTTGGTATCTTATACTTACACTTACTCTACCGATAGAAACCTAGCAGGAGTTAATGTTACTGCTATAGGTAATAGCTTCGGTGAATTTGTAACTAACTTGGTTGCTTTCTTAGCGATCATAGGTACAATATTAGGGGTAGTGTGGTTAGTATTTTATGTTAAAGAATTATTTAACAAGAAAACTGGTATCCAAGCAATGACTGCTTAATAACCTAATGCTAAACGGAGGACAGGAAACCTCTATAACTCAACCTGCACGACTATGGTAGAACATCATAGGGAGGGTGTAAATCCCTTATCCATTTTTCTTAATAGAAACATTTATAAATAACGACTACTTGGTAGTTATGTAAAAAATGGGAGATACAAAGGTTGATAATTTAAGTTATTTTTATGGTGTAGGGGTTACTTTATTTATTGGTGGTGTAATCACCTCAATAGCAACAAAAAATATTTCTGTTCTTATTATAAATTTATGGGCTGGAATTTTAACTTCTAGTTTTGGAATATTAAGAGAGGTGGTTAAATAATGGGATTAGGTGATGGACTAGAACCTGCTGTTGGAATGTTTGCTGGAGGATTTGGAAGATTAGCATCTTATGCTTATTGGTTAATTCCACTTGCTATTCTTGGAGCTATTGGATTAGGTGCTTGGGTATGGAATACTAAAAAGAAAAAAGATACACAATGGACTCATACTCTTAAAGTTAGAAGAGTTTTACAAAATGGTTTATTATCAGATACTTTGATTCATAGAATGAGAAGATTTCCATTAGTAAAAAGGGCAGAGGTATTTGAACTAGAAAAACCATTACTTGGAGGATATTTATTACCTGAGTTAGATGAATATTCTGGAGCAAATGAGTTTTCAATAATCTTAGATAAGAATAATAGAATATATACAAACAAAGGAGAGTATTTTAATCCAGATAAATCTAGTGTTTATGTTTCTGCAAAGCATTCAGAGATTGATATTCAAAGACAGGGTCTAAGGGCAAAATATCAAGATATACATAAAACAAATAAAAAAATTGAATGGGCAACAATAGCTAAGTATGCAATGTGGTCTGTTTTTATAGTTTCATTAACTGTAATTGGTATTGTTGCAATACAGAATTGGGGTGAAGCACAAGCATTTAGAGCTGCAGAAGCACAAGCAAGTGCAGATGCAATGGAAAATCTTAATAAAGCTTTAGATACGATTAAGGGAACTAAGAATACAGATATATTAATCCTAGATAAATTAAGAGATCTCTATGGAACAAACAATATCCAAGCAGAGATTGCTAATGCTCAAAATGGTTAAATTATTTAAATTTAAGAAAAAGAAAAAAGAACAAGGTATTAATCCTCACGATAAACTATTATTAGAGAAGTATAATAATGGAGAAATCTTGCAAGTAGATGGAACTACAGATAATGTTGTCTATTTAAAATCAAAGGAGAAAAAAGATGAACCTAAAAAAGTCGCAGAGTGATATTGTTAAAGTTGATTCAGTTATCAATTTAATCTTTTTGATAATTAGTTTTTTTACAAGTAGTTCTAGTGTTTTAATAATATTAGTAATTATAAATATGCTTCTACTAACAACTTATTTAATAATTGAAAAATACTTTTTTGTATTCCAAGGATTATTAGTAGCTAATAAGGTTGGTAATAATATTGCTAATAAACTAAATGATAGATTGGGAGCAATACATGGGGAAATATCTAAAGAAGTTTAAAGAGGGTGCAAAGAAAGGTGCTAAAAAACTTGATAAGAAGCTTAATGAGTTGCAAAAAAACGAACCTGAACATAAAGATTTTGGAGCTTATGATAATGCTGATGGTGTTGGAGATGTTAGCGACTATGATAATACAGATGGTTATGATGACGATTTAGAAAATGATTATGATGGCGATAGATATGATGATATGGGGATTAGTCCTGCACAAAGACCAGAGTCATTCCACCACTTTATTCTAGAGAACCAATATAAGGATTTAGAAAGATCTATTAGAGGTTTTAAAGATGTATTTGATAAAGAAAAACAACAATGGGTTACTATTAGAAAAAAAGAACATTGTTTTACTGATGAAGAGTCTGAGGAAATATTAAGAACTGCTCAGTCGCATCTAGCTACTGATATTAAATTAGGAAGAATAAATGTATTAGTTTATGGTGATTTAATGGATGCTATCTATGAAGAAATCGCTTTTATTTTTGAGTCTATTGCAGAATATAGATATGGAAGATATGGTGCTTATGAAAAACAATATGAAATGAAATTGCAGAACCATAAAATATTTCTAGAACTATTTACTAGAATTGAAGCAAATTATTCTAGAGCAATAGGTGGAATGGAAAATAAATATACCCATGATTCAGTAAAAGGACAAGAAAGTCTCCAACAAAATGGGGAAGAATTTTATTCTAAAAAGAGGTATAATTAGCTATGTATGAACCAGGCGATATAAAGGTTTTTAACCCAAATAAAGAAATCAGTAAGGAAATCACCCTTGAAATACTTATAAGGCACAGAGATGCCTTAAAACAAGCGAGAACAGGTGAATTGGTAGGGGTTGAGATAGAAAGAATAAAGGATAATGATAGGGTTATGCATAAAGTTAGAGCTTTAAATCTTATTATTTCTGCACAAAGAGAAATGATTACTATAAGTAGACCTATTGTATTTTTTAGATCTACACAAAAATGGAAGAAAAAAAACAAAAAAGAAGAGGATAGAGAGAAAAATCCATTTGAAAAGGATGATAATGACTATAATAAGTTAAAGGATTGGTTGCATTTCTTAAGATTTTGTGAACAAGCGATTATAAATGCAGAAAAAACTAAGATGATTGCAGATGATTTTGTTATATCTAAACAGACTAATGAGGGTGAGTTTTTAGAGCTAACAAGAAACTTCTATGAAATGTTAGAAGAATTAGAGGGTAGTTATGAACAAATATATTTATTAATGCTTACTAATAAGATTGTTTCTGCTGGAATTGAAGAAGATGAAGAATTAACTTACAAAGAGAAAGAAGCTGAAGCAGTTAGAAGAGTAGTTGAAGCATAAAATGGCAGGATATAATAATTTTAGAAAGAAAACTGTATTTCCACATAGATATTCAAAGATATTTTATGATTATTGGTGGACTCATACTGCTCTGTGGAACTCATTACTTGAGAGACTAAAAATAGAAAAGGATTGTATGATTTTAATTACAGGAGATACTGGATGCATATCTGGAGATACTGAAATAAAGATTTCAAGAAGGAAAAACACAAAAACACTTCCAATAAGAGAATGGTATAACAGATTACATGGAGATTACAAACCAAAGAATGGAAGTATTTGGAATAAGGAATATGATTTATATATAAGAAGTTTCAATGGAGAAGATATAAGATTACATAAAATAAAAGATATAGTGTATTCTGGGAAAAAGAAAGTTTGGAAATTAAATTTAAGTAATGGTTCTTCAATAAAAGCAACACCAAATCATAAAATTATGACAGATAAAGGTTGGAAAGAACTAAAGAAATTGCAAAAAGAGGATTTAGTGATGATAGATACTCCTAATGCAAATAAGCAAAAAAGAAAAACAATAAAGTTAAGAGATATAGAACTTAGTGTTGGAAAGAATCACCCCTATAATAATAAAAAAAATAAACAAATCCCTGTTCATAGATTAATTTATGAAGCATATGAAAATAAATTAAAATTTAGAGAATATCTAGATATATTATTAAATGAACCTCAAAAGTGTAAGAAATTGAAATACATAAATCCTAAAGAATTTGTTATACATCACAAAGATGAAAACCATTATAATAATGCAATAGAGAATCTAGAAAAATTAAAACCCTACGAACATAAATTAAAACATAATAATTACTCAAATTTTTCTCAAGGAAAACCATTATTTGTTCAATGGGATTCAATTATTGAAAGTTCAATAGAGGATACTTATGATATATGTTGTGAAGAACCACATCATAATTTTGTTGCAAATAATATAGTTGTGCATAACTCTGGAAAATCTCACTTTACTGGAACATTTGCATTCAAACACGCAATGAAAGAAGATAATTTTATTCTTGGAGATGGTTCAAAGATGTTTATACCTAAAGAAAACTTTATTATAGATCCTGATGAGTTTGCTTATAAAATGATTACAAAAGAGGGGCAAGTTTTGTGGTTAGATGAAGCAAGAAGTGTTGCTAATAGAAGAAATTGGTTTAGTGCAATTAATAAAGCAGTTACAGAAAGAAAGAATAAGAATAGAAAATTATTCAATATATATTTCTTTTGTATGCCATTTGAAAAGGAATTTGATCCTGCTCTTGGTTCTCACTTAACAATGTGGATATGGGTTAGAAGAGGGGTTGGAGAGGTGTACTGTAAAAGAAGTGGTGTTAAGGGTGGAACTGGATTAAATATCCAGAACATCCTTGATAGAGAAGAAAAATACTTAAAAGAAAATCCTAAAAAGACTATTGTTAATCCTGCAATACATCCTGAGTATTGTGGTAGGATTGCATTTAGTAAATTAACTGCAAGATATGAAAGACAATATAAAGAATTAGTTAAGGAGAAAAAGGCAACAGGTGATTTAACAGACGAAGAAAAACTAAAGTATGGTATTGAAGTTGAAAGAACTCCAAAAGATATTATTATGGAATGTGTTGAAAAGATTAAAAAAGGGGAGATAAAAGATAAGAAAAGCTTATGGTTAGCATTAGATGAAACCAAACTTGATGATACTAAGAAGTTATCACAGCTTAATTTCTATTTAAAATTAGAGGGTTATGATACTTTTAATAAGTTGTTTGATAAGAGTAAGTTGGAACAGGTTGAGGTTGATTGGTAGAAATATTTAAATAGTAGTATTTCTTATAAAATATATGGTTAATTACAACAAAATAGACTGGAAAAAAGTTTTAGCACAGGGAGTAATAAAATGTGAGGTTTGTGGAAAGCAATTTGGAACAAAATTACAAAAACAGAAACATTTAGAGGGACATATTATCTCTGCAAAGAAAAGAGGGTTAGAACCTAGATATTCCTATAACCCAAAAACAGGAGAGGAAAATTTTATTGGGTTTAAATCAGCATTTGATATATATTAAGATGGTTAAAAAGAAAACTAAAAAGAAAGTAGTAAAAAAATCTACTAAGAAAAAAGTAATAAAAAAGAGAAGAAAATATCCTTATAAAAGTACAAAAAATGCTTTAAATGTTGCTACTCACAGAGCAAATAAATTAATAAAAAAGAAACTAACAAAAAAACAAAGAGAAAAATTAACTAAAATTAGAAAGAAAGTTATTAAAGGAGATGATTCTTATAAGAGATATGTTAAAAAAGGAAAAGTTATTCCAACAAGAAAGAAATTTCATGATGAAATTCTTAAAAAACTTTTCTCTAAAAAAAGAATAAGAAAAAATAAAGATCCAGATTTATATATATTTGGGGGTGTTCCTGCATCTGGGAAAACCACTGTTCTTGGAACAAAAGTTCCTGAAAAAGCAATAATTATTAATTCAGATGATTTTAAAACAGCATTATCTAAAAAAAGTAAATCTCCAATTAAAGGTTATAAACTAGCACATGCAGGTCTATTACATGAAGAGTCTGATATCTTAGTTGAAAGAGCAATTAGAAGAGCATTAAAAGAAAAGAGAGATGTTATATTTGATGCAACACTAGGAAATTATAAAAAGGCAAGATTAATTATAAATAGATTCAAGAGAAGGGGATATGATATACATTTTTTAGCAACACAAAAAAGTCCAAGTAGAACTATTGTTCATGCTAGTAAAAGATTCATTGCGAAGGGAAGATTTGTTCCACCAGAATATATTAGAACAAAAGGAAATCAAATGAGTAAAAATTCTTGGAGGGCAAGAAAACTTGGTGATACATATCAAGTTTATGATGTTAATAATTTTCCTAAATCAAGACTTGTTTCTAAATCAAGAAAAAGGATAACTCATAATTTTAGAAATCCAAAAAGGAAAAAAAGATAATTAGTTTTCAAATTCTTCATATCTTTTTAATTCAGCTTCTTGTTCTTTTTTTGTTAGTCCATTAGACAGAACTTTACTATTATCTGTTTCTTTAATTCCAAAGGTGTTGTTGTAGACTTCTCTCACCTTATCAACAGTAAAGTTCTCATACATATCATCTGTATCTAACTCATCTGCTTTGCCCTTATCAATAAGTTCATCTATCATTCTAAACTTACTTAACTTTTCAGGGTCATCCACATAATCCACATTTGGGATGTTCATGGTATTACTTTCTTGGCATCCATTTACTTCAATCCAATAAGTTTCCTTATCCAAATCTGTGTGGAGTATAACTTCCACTGGGAAAGGTAAACCTTTCTTGAATGTATGTTTTAAGTTTTTGTAGTTCATTTTTTAACCTCCTGTAGTATTTTATTTGTTTCATCTATTGCAAGGTCTTTCATCTTTTCAACTACTCCTCTTGCCCAATCACTTCTTAAGTCCCAAGCATTTGGAAGCTTATTAAAGATATAACTTATATCTCCTCTTTCAGCTTCTGGCAGGTCTTCTATATATTTTTTCTTTGCTTTCATTTTGTTCCTCCAGCTACTGGAGCATTTTCATAATAGTATCCAATAGCATTATTTATTTTTTTCTTTATTTGTTCTTGTTCCTTATCCCTTTCAGGTGTAGGAACTTTGGTGTATGTTTCTACTGTTCCAAGAACCATTGAAGTTACAACATCTCCAGTCCTATCGTTTACATATTCCACAGGCTTACATTCGTAAGTTACATTTTCATGTGCCTTTGTAAATGCATAGGCATATTTTAACATGTCCTTTTGTATGTCATTTAATTCTACTTCATTTGTCTTAATGAAGTCTGCGAACTTATCATAGTCCTCTTTGCCAACATAAGTAGATAGTCCTCTGTATGTTGTCTTTCCAGTTGCATCCTTAAATGCAACCATGATTGGAGAGTAGGTTGACTTCTTAGGTTTGTTCCATTCTCCTGTCTTTGGATTTAGAGTTTGCTTTACAAATCTATCTCCTTTGTTCTTAACAGATTCAATCCAGAATCTACATTGTGTTTTCTTATATCCGTAAGGATAGTTGTCAACAACAACTGGGTTGCTTTCTGTTGGTTGTGGTTTAATTATTGTTTTCATTTTTTTTGTTCTCCTTGTTTAATTTATTTGTTGAGTATGAAACTTGTTCCCAAGCAATATCAAAATCTCCCTTGTGGTTCTCATATTGAGATTTTGTTTCCCACAAGATTTTTGTTTCTCCTGTTGATTTGTTTATGTATTTATTTTTTGTTTTCATTTTGTTTTTTCTTTCCTCCCTCCACTATAATTAGGTATCTAAAGTATATAAAGGTTTGTATAGTCCAGTATATACTTTAGGTGTCTAATTAGTGCTCTTGTTTAAGCAACACCACATCTCCTTGTTGATACCATTCAAATTCTCCAATAGGGAAGTCTGTGTAAGGTATCTTTTGTGTGTATACCCTTTTGCTTACAGAGTATGAACCATCTTCCTCACAGTCTGTGTAACCACTTACTACTGCTTCAGATTTATCATTAACAACTATTCTCCAGATTATGAAGCTATTGTTATCTCTTACTTTTGGTTTGTGTTGTACACTTGCAAGAATATCAGCTAACCAAAAACATCCTAAGTCTTCTGCTAAGAATGCCCAACCATCAGTAAACTTTAAGTTACTAAACATGGTTAGTTTATGATATGCTAATGTTCCAGTAAATCCTTCTAAGTTTGGCATTGTTTTCATTTTGTTTTTGTCCTCCTTACAATATAATTTAGGTATCTAAGTATATAAACCTTTTGGGTATCTAAAGTATATAATCCATCACCATAATATTTATAAAGGTTAGGTATCTAAATAATACTAATATGAAACTACAAAAACAAGTTAGTAGAAGGTATAATGATACTGAATATAAAAAGTATTGGACAGTTATACCCTCTAAAATTATTAAGAAATTAAAGTGGGAAAATAAAGAAGACCTTGAGTGTGAAATTAAAGATGAAGGAGTGTTAATTAAATGCAAATAACAAATAATCCAGCAATGCAAAAACCAAATCCAAAATGTACTAGGTGTAATAGAAAAACTTTCAAACAGATTGATGGAAGAAGATATATAGAAATAGGTGGAAAAAGAAATGATTGTTATCTTTGTCCTGCTTGTTTAAAAAGAGTAGAAGATTGTATATGTGAAGATTGGGTTGAATAGAAAGTTTTAAATAGTAGTAATGGTTCTATTTTTTATGGTTATAAAAAGAAAAAAAGTTATAAAAAAGAGAAAGATAGTTAAAAGGAAAACAAATATACAAAAACTTAGAGAAATTGTTAGGAAAAAACAATATCAAAAAATACAAGGGATGATTGTTGATGGTATATCTGCAAGATTAGTTTTAAAGGTTTATGATTCATTAAATGCTAAAAATAAAAAGATTTATGGATCAATAATAAATAAAAATTTAAAGAAGGCAGTTGGTATTGCTTGGAAGTTGAAGAAATAAGATGG
>JGI10211J14876_10000573_pt1 | contig 15843 bp, 7 predicted proteins | sample Etolagsediment_FD_14876 | JGI IMG/M metagenome (IMG submission 14876)
GCCCATTGGCTGTTGCTTCGACGGAGTAAATTGCAATTGTAACTATGGTATATGCCTCGGCGACGAATGCCCCAACGGGTGTGATCCTCCATGACAACACAAAACACCAACGATTACGGTCCATATTCTGTCGAAGGCTGGTATCCTCTTTACAGCAGCAGTCGTGCTGCGTTTGAAGCAAGTCCTCGCAACGAAGCAGAACCAATCTATCTTGCAGGTAGAAGGTATTTTCGTCCACTTGGTTTAGGAAAACCCGGAAACGGTGTAGTGTTCAATGGCGATCATGTCGCACAAGAACACCAGATTCCTGTGCCACAAAGAAAACCAGCATCACCCATTCTTCCAAGTGTCATTCAAACGCCTGTTTCATTTCAGATCATCAACTTTCCGCAGGTTGAAAAGAAGAAGCATACGACACTTACAAACAAAAGTGGTCAAATCAAAACCACCACGAAGGTATCAACCATCGATGGTAAGGTATCGCAAGAAATTGTGGACTTGCCGACATCTGGAAAGAAATGTCACAGAAATCACCGGTTCCACGATACAGCAGATCAACTCAAACGGTATTCTGTACGATGAAAAGGTAGTTACATTCGTATCCGGTTCAAACATTCGCATCGACACAGATAANGAANGACGAGACTTCATTCGTATTTCNGTTGACGAAATCAATCTGTGGGAACTNGAAGATGTAAACACAAACATGAACCCAGAAAAGGGTGAGGTTCTAATATGGGACCCAGTTGCATCCGAGTGGACGAATGGTAATGTGGACCTACAAGAAACAACCGGAATTCTCTACGGTGGTGTCATTACGGCAGAAGTCGGTGGAACAACATTTGATGTGTCTGCTGGTATTGGTCATGTTATTACCTATACCGCCAATTCATCCGGTGCTTCTTTTGATCGTGAATATATTTCATGGAGTGACTTTGAGGGAGTGACGCTGGATTTTATTGCATCCGACAACTTTACTTATCTTTACATAGATGATACCGGTGATCTGATCCAATTGACAACACCATTTACGGAATTAGATTATCAAACAAAAATAATCATTGGTACTATTTGTCACATCGACAATGCAACAATTACTCTTGCAACAAACAAACAAAGCGTCGGTTATCATTACGCAGAAAAAGTAACCGAATTGTTTAACATGTTTGGACCGATGAAGAAGTCTGGTCTTCGTCTGACTCCAAACGACTCAAATCTAAAATTCGACAGATCATCTGGTGAGGCACTTGTTGTCGGAGGCAATTACGCAACAAATCAGTTTGATCCCGATAATGTGGTATTATCTGCGGTTACTGGTGTTTCGTTTTGCAGGTTATCTAGAGACGGATCAGGTGGTTATACATTTGACACCAACAATGGTACTTTCTATGAGTTTATCGATCCAACCAAATACGATAACAACACGGGTACTCTTCAGACAGTAAATAATAATCAGTGGACGATTCAGCGTCTGTTTATGTTTTCGAATACTCCAAATGATGTGATCTGCTATTATGGTGTCGCACAATACAATTCAAAGTCAGACGCCATCGACGGAATTGTAACCGAATCATTTGCAGAAGCACAAATAACAAAAGAAAATGCGGTATTTCTCGGTGATCTGATTATTCGTGGTGGTGCAACGAATCTATCGAGTGTTGATGATGCAAAGTTTTTACCAGCAGGGTTTTCCCGTGCTGCTGGTGGTGTTGGTGGTGGTGGTGGTGATCCCGGTGTTGGGACTGAAGGACCAACTGGTCCAACTGGTCCAACTGGTGAACAAGGTCCAACTGGTCCGACAGATTTAAGATTACTAGAAACAACCACAAAAACCTCTTCGTATACTCTGGATATATCTGATGCGTACAAAGTAGTGACATTTAACGCATCTGGTGGTGCGACATTATCTGTTCCAGAAAATGCAGTTGTCGCGTTTGATATTGGAACTACAATACATGTTTACAACAGAAACGCATCAAGTGTTTTAATTGCACCCGGAGACATTAAAGTGGTTATAAGAAAAACAGGAGTGGACACAGGGACAGTTATTCAATTCGAGGAAGTATATTTACGAAAAAGAGGCACAAATGAATGGGTGCTTGTCAGGTAAATGTCGTATACATACTATATGCCACAAGTAGTAAGAAAAGGCGATATCTGTACGGGACACGAATGTTTCCCACCAAGACAAAATACCTCTGCATCGCCAGATGTGTTTGCTGACGGTATCGCGGTACACCGTAAGTCTGATACTTGGGCAGAGCATGGTTGCTCGAACAAAAGAGGACATACTTCCTTTACTGTTTCCGGTTCTCCGACTGTCTTTGCAAATGGTTTATCGATTGCCCGTAAAGGCGATCCAATCGCGTGTGGTTCTCGTTGCAATACTCACTCACCTACCGTTTGGGCAGACTGATCTTGAACAAGCAAAAAAGATATGTCGATCTTGACCTTGACTTTATGCCACATCCAGTCACAAAGGATGTTGTTCTCAAGTATGACGAAGAAGCAGTCAAGAGATCAATACGAAATCTCATTTTAACAAATGTATTTGAAAAACCGTTTCATCCAGAAATCGCTTCTGATGTTACCACTTTATTGTTTGAGAATTACAATCCGGTTATAGCAATTCGTCTTCGCAACAACATCGAAAGAATGATTCGTGACTATGAACCTAGAGTTCGTCTTCGCTCCGTAAATATTATTTCATCACCGGATATAAACGCCCTTGAAGTTGGCATTTTGTTTCAGGTAACAGGATTTAATACAACAACAAACCTCACATTCCCGCTAGAAAGAATACGATAATGGCAGAAGAACTCAACAAAAATCTACAAGTGTCTGAGTTGGATTTTGACAGCATAAAGGCGAGTCTAAAGTCTTATCTTCAAGGTCAAGAATTATTCAAAGATTATAACTTTGAAGGTTCGGGACTTAATTACCTTCTCGATGTTCTTGCTTACAACACACACTACCAATCGTTTTATGCTAATATGGTAGCAAATGAAATGTTTTTGGACACCGCAATTAAACGAGACTCGGTGGTGTCAATTGCAAAACATCTTGGCTACACACCCAACTCGATTCGTTCTCCGTACGCAATTGTAAATATTACAAATAATAGTTCGTTTTCTCTAGAAGCAGGTAGAGCGTTTACTGCAAGCGTTTCTGGTGAATCGTATACTTTTGTAACTAAAGAAAATATTACAAGTAAACTTTCGGGGTCTCAACATGTGGCAGAAAATGTTAAAATTTACGAAGGAGAATTTTCTACGCTTTCCTTTGTCGTAAATAATAACAACCGAAACCAAAAATTNATTCTTCCGGAAAACACAGACACTTCGACACTTACAGTTCGTGTAACAAATTCGATTACNGACAGCACAGGGTTTAGCACCAAGTGGCAACTTGCATCAAACCTCAACGAAATTAAAAACACTGATAAAGTATATCATCTTCAGGAAACAGACAACGGAAGGTTCGAGATATACTTTGGTGATAATATTGTTGGTGCAAAGCCTGCTGACAGGAATGTTATTATATGTCAATTTGTAATCACACGAAACCCCGACGCAAATGGTATCGGAAGAAATGACACAACCCTAAGAAGATCTTTTTCTCTGGAGGGATTTGTTGTTCAAACCGTTGCAGCATCTGCCGGTGGATCTTCACCAGAGTCTATTCGCTCAATCAAATACAATGCCCCGAGAAACTATCAAGCACAAGATAGAGCAGTAACACAAAACGACTTCGCAACAATGGTGATACGCGACTTTCCAGACATCGAAACAGCAATCGTATGGGACGGTCAAGACAAAGATCCGCCAGAGTATGGAAAAGTTTTTATCGCACTCAAACCAAAGGTTGGACTGTCTCTCGATACTCCTACCAAGCAATCGATTATAGAAAGCATTAAACGAAATAGAAGTATCGTATCGATTGTACCAGAAATACTAGATCCGGACCCTCTGTATCTTCTGTTTGATGTGCGTGTTGTTTTCGATCAAAGCAGAACAACACAAACACCAAATGGAATTCGATCGCTTGCAATCACTCAGATCAGAAACTATGTCGATCAAGACCTTGAAAAATTTGACGGTGATCTTTATTATTCTAAGTTGATCGGACTCGTTGACGAAATCAGCGATTCGGTTGTTGGTACTGAACTTAAACTAAGACTTCAAAAGTATCTTTCACCCACCATAAACACAACAACCAATTATTCGTTGAACTTCAACAATGAAGTATTCCATCCGAACGACGGGTATCAGACACCGGTATTATCGTCTACGGGGTTTGATTACAAAGACGATACCAACACGGTGTTTCGTGGATTCTTAGAGGACGACGGTTCTGGTGCATTGAGAATCTACAAACTAGACACATTTGGCAATAGAGTGATCGTGTATTCAAATGCAGGTTCCATTGATTACAAGAAAGGAAGAATAACTTTGATTAACTTCCGTCCAGTTGCAATCGAAGGATCTGTTATCAAAATTACGGTGCTTCCGAAAAACCAAAATATCTACGCAAACGAAAACCAACTTCTCACTTTGGATATTACCGATAGCGAAGCGTTGCAAGTTGTTGCAATAACAACGCTCCAAGAAAAAAACATGCAACTTAACAATAGAATCACAGGAAACGGTTCAATCATAACAGGACTATGAGATGAGTCTACTGATCCTTCTCAATAAAACTCAGGCAACACAGTCGTCTGAAAATATTCTTCCCATCAAAGGCAAAGTGTATTATCGCACTTCTCCTTTGGTTCGTGAACAACTTCCAGATTTTATTGATAGCAACCATCCGAGATTTGTTGCATTTGTTAACGCATACTTTGAATGGCTTGAGCAAGAAAACAATCTGGGTTCTGTTGGATACTTTCTTTCGGATCTTANAGACATCGATGACACNAAAATCGATCAGTTTTTCCGTTACTTCAAGTACCAGTTTCTAAACGGCTTTCCCGAAGATCTTGTGATCGATGCAGAAACACAAACACCAGTTGATCGAAAGCGTCTTGTCAAAAGAATCAAAGAATTCTATCGTGCAAAAGGCAGTGAAAAATCATATGAATTTCTGTTTCGCATTCTGTTCGATTCTTATGTTGAGTTCTATTATCCAAGAGAGGATATTCTTGCAATCTCAGATGGTAAATGGTTTCTACCAAGATCAATAAAAGTGTCTTTGTCGAGTGAATACGACATTCATGACATTCGTGGAAACACAGTAACACAATTCGAATCCTCTTCCGCGATTGCAAGAGCAAAGGTAGAGGATGTTATTGTAAATTCCCGTGGTGGAATACACCACGCAGAGTTGTTTCTGTCGAACATCAACGGTTCCTTTGAAGCAAACAAACTAATTACATTGAATCTACCATCTGGTGATAAAGAAGCATATGTTTACCCCGTAATAACAACAATCGATTCGGTGACAGGAGGATCGTCGTACCAAGTCGGAGATACCATTACAGTCGGTGGTGTTTCTGGTGAAGGTGCAAAGGCGATTGTAGATACGATCAGCACAAAAGGCGCAATCGAAAGTGTTTCTCTTGTAGAATCTGGTATTAACTATTTTAATACCGACAATCCTACATTTACAGTAAACACTTTCCGGGGGAATGGTGCAACATTCGCATTGACAGTTGGTGCAATATCACAGTATCCAGGCATTTATGTCAACGACGATGGCAAACTGAACTCAGTAAAGAAAATTCGTGACAACTACTTTTACCAAGAGTTTTCATACCAGTTAAGATCGTCTCTAGCACTAGAGCGGTACAAGCAATATATTTTGGATGTGATCCATCCTGCTGGCATGAAACTGTTCGGTGCATTGGTACAGGGCAAATCACAGGGCATTACTTTTGGTCGAACAACAAGTGCCGAAGCGAAGGAAATATCGATACTCGGTCACTACACTCCATATACATTCAATACCAAAGAAAATCTTAGAGACACATCAAAAGATGTTGACTTATACCCGTTTGGGTACAATGGGGTTACTTCTGATCTTGCTAATGAAAATGGAACAACACCACATGATTCCACCGGTCCAAGACCAGCAATTTATTATGGTAAAGTATACTACGAAGAAGCGTCTCGTACCGGGCCTGCTGCAATTGGTGGTGCTACTTATGCGTTTGATGTGTCGAGCGTCGGAGAAACATGGGAACCCGGAACAACAGGACCAATGTGGTATTTGTCTCAGGGTGTGACGGCAGAGGGTGCTTCTGCCGCATATGTCATCAGTCTTACTGCCGACGCAGGGGATTTTGCAAATAACGGTTCGTATTGGGTTATATTCCCACACCCGAACTCTCGTAATATAGATACCATACCGGCAGGTATATCTTTCTCTGATGTTATTCTAGATAGTTTCTTCTATATCCCTGTTCAACCAGATGGTGGAATCACAACGGAATACGATCTCGTAACACCATCAATACAAACACTCGTATTCGGATCATACTAAATGTCCAACAGTCCAATCAAAAGTTCTCTGAAGAAATACTTTGTCAGTTCTTTTATTAACAGTGCAGAGAAGATTGACAATCTCTTTTTCTTCATCGGAAAAACGACGGGATGGGGCAGCGAAGGTCCTACTTTCGGTACTCCAGAAGACACCAGAATAAACGATATCGACATCATGCGAAACATCATCGCGTACAAGGCAATTCAGCCTTCCGATATCAATTATATGATTCCCAAAAATGAATGGTCATTTGGCACAAAATACGACGAGTATTCCGATTCCATTGATCTGACTATTGATCTGACAGATAAAATCTATCATGTGATGACAGACGAATACCATGTCTACAAGTGCATTTCAAATAATGATGGTGGCGAATCTATTAAAAAACCAACATCAACTGTAACGACAGGAATATTTACAACATCAGATGGTTACAAATGGAAGTATTTGTTTACTATTCCTGAGCAACTTCGCAAGTATATTACAAACGATTACATTCCCGTTCCAATTATTTCTTTCCGAAGTTTTGATGAAGTAACACAAAGACAATACGATACGCAAAAAAATGCTGTAAATGGAAGCATCGATTATATTCGTGTTACCAGCAACAAAACAGTTAACATTGCAAGTGCTTTATATTCTTCTTTGTTCCAAAACGGAAACCCAAACACGAACACATTCTTGACTGTGTATGCTGCTGGAGTAAATACCGTAAGATTTGCTTCTGGTATTGGTTCTAGCAACTTTACAAATTGTGATTTGAATGTTGTTTCGGGCACGGGCGCAGGACAAGTGCGAAGAATTACCGCGTACAACACTACCACAAAAGAAGCAACTCTTGATGCTCCTCTGACACAACTTGTTTCAAATACATCGGTATTTCATATAACTCCCGGCGTCGTCATCACCGGTGATGGGTCTGAAGCAAAAGCACATATTGCTTTGCTTCCGTATGATTCCTCTGATCCCACTAAAGTTGTTATCAAAGAAATAGTTGTAACGAATCCGGGTAAAAACTACACATACGCGACAATCACAAACTCTGCATTCAACAATGCGTATAATAGTCAGCCTGATATACCCACATTCGCAGTAGTTTTGCCTCCCCCCCCCGAACTCGATTCAACAAAACTGTTTATTCTTGTTCGGTTCGAAGGCACAGAGGGAATCACAGGTCTCGATACACGAAACGATGTGTTGCAATACGGAATCATTTTGAATCCAAGACTCAATGACACAGATTCACAATATCTGGATGAACTCGGAAATCCAATTCGGATTGCAAATACAAATCCGACTACAGTACGTGATATGATCGTTGAGTCAAACACAAATACACCGCTTCCACAAAATCTGTTTACTGCAAATCGGTATGTGATCGGAACTGAATCAAAAGCGACAGCACAGATCGTTTCGTTTCTTCCGACAAATGAAACCGGGTATGGTTTGCTCCGGGTAAAAAACATTCAGGGAGATTTTAGACTTCCACTTAATCTTGGTTTTACTGGTGAACCCCTCGTCGAATTCGATCAAAATGGTAAAGTATGGAGTTTCGACAAGATCGAAAAGGCAAGAATTGTTACGATTCTGGAAAATCCAAGAGTTACCACAGACATTGTATTTGACGGAACCACCGTTCTTGGACTTTCGGGTGCGCCTAATTTAAACGACGATTCCATTTTAATCGGTGTGAGTTCTGGTGCGTATGGTACTGTTTTGGGGTGGAATCAAGGATTGACAAGTGGTGATCTAATTCTTACGGATGTTCATGGTTCTTTTGTTACTGGCGAACAATTGGATGTTTCTGGCGGCGGAAAGAATGTTGCAAGCATAAATAACATAAAGAACCCCGATATTAAGCCAGTCACCGGTCAGGTGATCTACGCACAAAACATGAAACCAATCGTGCGTGGTCCAGAACAACTCGAAGAGTTTCAAATTCTACTAGGATTCTAATAAATGGCAACAGAAGGAAAGTCTCGTTTTAACATCGAACCATACTACGACGATTTCGACGAAACAAAAAAGTTTCTTCGGATTCTGTTTCGCCCATCTTACTCTGTNCAGGCAAGAGAACTTACTCAACTTCAAACAATTCTGAACAACCAAGTAGGTAGATTTGCCGATCATATCTTTGAAAACGGTTCGATCGTTAAAGGTGGTAGCGTCTCTGAATCTCGCGTACAATTTGTTCGCCTTGAAACCACAACAACAGATCCAGAACAACTTCTGAACTACGAAATCACCTTCACAGAAAACGAAGTTACAAAAAGAGGTAAAGTAGTTGCAACCCTACCAGCAACCACAACCGATCCTCATGTTATTTTGTTTTATGAACCGTACACTGGCACAGGAAGCACGGATACCACGAACAACGGAAGATTGTTTGTTTCTGGTAATACACTTCAAACAACAAATCCGAATATTACAACTCAAGGTTCGGATTCTCTTATTGTCAAAGCAAACACCGGAATTGTGGCGTCGGGAGAGGCAATTCTCGTTTCGATTCAACAAGGTATTTTTTATCTTGAGGGATTCTTTGTTCTGAATGATGCACAAACCATTCCCGTATTTAAAACAACCAACGGTGTTCGTGATTTTACGATTGCAAATCAGACAACAGCAGTTGGTTTTACAATCAATCGTCAAACTGTAACTGTAAATGATGACACATCTCTTCGTGATCCATCGCAGGGTTCTTACAACTTCAACGCACCCGGCGCGGATCGTTATAAGATTGATCTGGTAATCGATCAGATCGCATTCACATTCAACGAAGAGGGTTTTAGAACGGATCTTGATACCGAAAACTTTATCGAATTCTTTCGTATTCTGAACGGAGAAACCTTCAAGACACTCAAATATCCAGACTATGCAGGTTTAGAAGAAACACTCGCACGAAGAACATTTGACGAATCTGGTCACTATACCGTTCGTCCTTTCGGCATTGAAGTTCTGGAGTATGATGTTAACAATGGTGGTGTTTTTGATCCAACCGCCAGTCCATCCGAAGATATTCGTAATGATCCCGATGGTTTCCTTGCAATCGGAATGAAGACTGGTAAAGCGTATGTTCAAGGATATGAGTTTGAACTACAGAACACAGAGTATCTTGTCGGAAGAAAGGCGAGAGACTTAGATCATGTTCAGTCACAATCCGAGCAACTGTTACCATTCGATCTCGGCAACTATGTAATCGTAAGAAATACTACAACCAACCCACTGTTCGGTGACTTCTTCGCTACAAACACAGACAGTGTATTTGGTCCTAAACAAAAGAAACTTGCTCTGCTCGATTCTGGAAGAAACCAAATTGGCTGTGCAAATGCAGTTCACCTACAACCCAATGACTTTAGTTCCACCACATATCGTTTGTATCTTGCCGACATTGTATTTGGTACTGAAGCAGGTGTGAATGCTCAGTACGACAACTCCACAATCGAAGAAGTGGCATTCTTTGCATCGAACGATACCGCAGCACAAGAGACACTGTTCCGTGCAGAACCAATCACCAATCTTGGCGGTTCTCCGTTAAATGACAAAGGTAATGCGACTCTTGTTTATCGTGTTCCCGTAGGCAATACCGTCAAGGAAATAACGGGTTTGGATTACTATGTCCAGCGAGACTTCCAACCGACACTCACAAGTCTCGGTGGTGGTATCTATGAGGCAGTCATCGGAAACGAATCTGGCAATCCGTTCAACTTTTTACCGTCTGCTGCTGTGTTTCAGGGAACCAACAACTCTGACGGGTATGTTGATACCATCGACGAACTAGACGAATACATTGTTTCTGTCAATGGACATATTTACACTATGTCTCCTGAGACTTCTGGTCTATACGGCGGAAACACACTATCTGTCAACAGCGGAAACACTTCAGTAACTCTCACACTCGATCTTTCAGACGAAGAAACCATTCCCGAAAAAATCTATGTTCTTGCGAATGTTCGTGTTGAAGATATTACGGGTGCAAACTTTCGTAAGAAGATTCTCAAGAGAAAAACACTAACGCTAAATGGTAATTCAAACATTGTTTTTAGTAATGCAATCGCAAGAGGTTATGGAATCAGTCTTGAACTCTCAGATGTGTACCAACTTCTTTCTGTGAAAGACGCAACTAACGACAACGAAGATATTACATCGTTATTTACACTAGACAATGGACAGCGTTCGTACTTGTACGATCACGCAAGCATCATTCTGGATGAAAGTTACGAGAATGGTAAAGAAGGTCCTAGTGATCGTTGGTTAAACAACGAAGACGCAGCACTTTTCACTGTGGAATTTCTATACTTCGATCACCGCGTCAATGGATCAGGCAATTACGATCAGATCACATATCCGATTGTAGTTCAATCATATCTTCATAACGATCACGAAGTTGGCATTACAGTAGATGGTGTTACAACAGATTTCAACTACAGTCTGATCCCACCATTTGTAGACAAGAGAACCGGCGAAACATTCAGTTTGTCTGACGCAATCGATCATCGTCCTATTCGTGCGCCTGGTATTGCTTACGAGGGGGATCTCGTAACATCAGTCGAGGCAGGTAGAGTCTATGGTGCATGGACACCTGAAGACGGCAATCTTTACTTTGTGAACTACACACATTATCTTCCAAGAATCGACAAAATTTTGCTCACGAAGGAAAGAGAATTCAAGATTCTTGAAGGTCGACCTTCTCTTGAACCGATCGCAGCAGAACACAACCCCGAAAACGCGATGGTTCTATACGAGATCAAAGTGGAACCGTATACTTTCGGACCAGAGGATGTCGAAATCAAGTATATCGATAACCAGCGTTATACCATGAGAATGATTGGTGAGTTGGACAAGAGAATCACTCGACTTGAAGAACTTTCCAAACTCACCGACGACGAGCAGGAAGCAAAGGCATCCATCTCCGGTTTCGCAAACACATTCCTTAACGGAATGGTGATCGATTCGTTCTCTACACACGATTCAGCAGATAACGATAGCGAAGAACATTCCATCGCTATCGATCAAGAAACCGGAACTCTGCGTCCTACCACATCTGCCGTCAATGTGAGACTTCGCTCAAGCGAAACATCTCCTACTGGTATTACACTGTCTGCTGATAATGTAATCGGTCTTACACCTTCAAGCACAGAAGCGGCGGTTGTAGCACTAGAAGCCAATACAACCGTAAAAGTGAATCCTTCATCGAAAGTGAACTGGGTTGGATCTCTTTCGTTAACACCCTCAAGCAGCAATTGGTTAAGCACTTATAAGCCTGCTATCGTGAATAGTAATGAGGGAGGAAAGAACACACACTGGATTTCTGGTAGAAAGAAGAACACAAGAGGTGTGCGAAACGGTTTCGGCACGCAATGGAAGTGGTGGAATGTTCACTGGGGAACAGAACACGATAGAAGCATTACCGAAGAACTCGATTATGCGTCAAACACAACAAATACATCACATCTTCGTGAGGTGTTGTATGATCGTTGGTCACAAATCGTTCCAAGCGACAAGTCAGTTTCAAAGACGACTGGTTTCCGCAATACTGTTGCTTCATATAGCGCAACGGGTAAAGCAAGAAGCACACGAAATAGACTTCGACCTATTACACTTCGTAGACCAGACAACTCCATAACATTCAGAATGGATGCTGTCACTATTGATTTTTCTGCCTCCAATCTGAAACCGTTCACGAAGATGTATGTTTTCTTTGATGGCAGAAAACTCGGTTTGGAAACTGAGAATGATCCGACATACAACAGCAACTATGGTTTCATTCGTAATCTGAACCCATCGACACTTGTAACTGACGAATACGGTTCTGTTTCAGGACAGATCGTGATTCCAGCAACCAACAAGTACCTTGCAACAGACAAGGTGATTCGTATTACAGATTCCACACAGAATATTTCTGCGGAAAGCACAACTTCAACCGATATGATTTTTCGCATCGACGGAAACTCAAGAACTCAGGGGTCGGGAAGACTGCGAGAAAGTCTTGCAAAGAGAGACTCAACAAAACAAGATCGAATCGTACAAGATGCAACAACAACAAATCGCAAGCAGATTCTGTCGTCTGTAGCAGATTACTACGATCCGTTGACTCAGACATTCTTTGTTGATGGTTCACGATACCCAAACGGCATCATGTGTTCAAGCATCGACATTTACTACAAGGCAAAGAATGCAAATGTTCCTGCGAAGATCGAACTGCGTGGTGTAGTAAACGGTGTTCCAGATCCATCTCATGTCATCGCATTCTCAGAAGTCACAAAGCCTGGTGATACCTCTCTCGCAAGTGGTGTTACTGTATTCTCTACTGGTCCTGACTCATCGAAATATACTCGGTTTACTTTCTCAACACCTGTCCGTCTGTCACCCGGAGAATACGCACTTGTTATTCGTAGCAACAGTAGCGACGATGAACTTTGGGCTGNTACTCTTGGCGAAAAAGGTATTAGTGGCGACGGTCTCAACACCAACACCGAAGTTATCAAGCAACCTTATGTGGGAAGATTGTACCTTCCACAAAACAATGGCACAAGAGTCGAAGATACAACTCGTTCGCTCATGTTCCGTGTAAACAAGAATGTGTATGACACTACTGAAACCAAGCAGATTCGTCTTCGTGGTGTCGCAAACTCTGCAACAAACCAAGACGGTGATATCGTAACAACACCAACGATAAACTATGTCGAACTGAAAGCAACCATCGAACAAGAACCCGATGCAGTTGTTCGCTTCCTTCCATCCACAAGCAACTTCTCCGCTGTGGATAGACGAGAGTTGATTCCGAACAGAACAACAAAGATTCTTGGTAAGCCAGGAACTTATCCAAGAAGCACAACAAACGAAATCTCCACCAACGAAGGCGATCTTTTGGAACTGGTTCTTGGAACACCAGATGCAAACATCTCACCTATGGTTGACTTGGATCGGTTGTCTCTTGTCTGTGTAAGAAATAACATTAGCACAGACACTTCAGGCGAAGAAGATCCGGTGGTGATTGATAAACCTAACAAGGGTGTTGCAAGATATATTGGCAAGAGAAACACTCTGGACATTCCCGCAAACAACATTCGCGTAGAGTTTGAAGGAAACCTTCCGGAAGAAACCGATGTCAAAGTCTATGTCAAGATTCTTGAAGACACAAAGACAGACTTCGAGAAACAACCATATATCGAAATGACAAAGACAACCGAGACACTGAGAAACCCATCAAACACAAATGACGGTGAGTTCTACAAGTTCTCTTATATTCCAAAGACAGCGACTGGTTCTTTCTCCGTGTATTCAACAAAGGTTGTTCTCACCGGTCCAGAAAATGGTCTATCAGTACCGGCGATTCGTAATCTGAGAACATATGCGATTACCGTATGAATCGAATGAGAATCAAAAACGAACCAGGTCTTGAACGAGACTTACAAACAAACGGCATTGTCAATACTAATATCGAAGACTACGAGAGATTTCTAAAAGACAAAGAGAAAAGAAACTCTGAAGAACAAAGACTAAATACACTTGAGGCTGATCTGAAAGATATCAAGGTTTTGCTTCTCGAAATGCTAAACAAAGGACAATAAATGGCAAGTACCCTTCACAGCGTAACACCATTACAACTTTCGGATTCATTCAACGAATGGTATCTGCGCAGCAACGATCTTATCGATGTTGTAAATCGAATCAATGTGTATGATGTTGATGGTGGTTTTGGGTTTGCCGAATATCGTGCGGTAGATGGAACAAAAACATTTCGCATCAACATTGGTCAAGGAAATGCAGAGTATCAAGGAACACTAAGCGGAGTAACTGGGCAGGGAATCTACGGTCTTCGCTTCTTGGACGATCCGTCTGCGACCGGTGCAAACAATCCGGATGTTTCCACTTCACATAAGGTTCTTGCGGTTGACATTGCAGGTCTTCCAGATGCAACTCCAGGCCCAACTGGAACAGTCGAAGCGGAAGACTACTTCATGTTCGCAGATGTTTCAACAGCAACAGCAGACATAAGACGAGTCAAAGCATCCGAACTACTACCGTACTCGATCTCCGGGGATCACAGATTCACCGGAAATATTTACTTCGATGGCACATATACAGTCATCAACTCATCCGAACTGTTCGTTGACGACAAAGTTATTTACTTGGGTACAAGTGGTGATAGTGATGGTGGTGAACCAGGTCTGAATGATGTTAACATCGACGGTGCTGGTGTTATTGTTCGAGGTCTTTCCGGAGATAAAGAATGGGTTGTCGATACGAGCAATGCCGGTATCAGTTCTGCATATCAAGCGTGGAAAACAAACATTGGTATCGACTTCAATGTTGCGAAAGCGTACACCAATGCGTTTAACATTTTTGGCTACAACTCAGCAGAAACAAAAATCACGATCTCGCATGATGGTGTTGTGGACGAACGATTTGAAATTGGTGCGTTTAAGGCTGGAGACACACAAAAGCGTATTCGCATCGGTTACACAAATTCACAAACCGGTGCAACAGCAGATGGTATTCGTGTAACTCGACAAGGAACCGTTCAGATTCCACAACTGAATGGTGATGTAATATCCGGTGGTGTTACTTTTGAAAACACATTCAGTTATTCTGCAAAAAACAACGGTGTCCCGACTTCTTCACCTGTCGGTTCTGGAAGCACTTATGGTTATCATATTGACTATAAGTGGACAAACAGAAAAACAATTGAACAAACCGCCCACGGGTTTACCACAGGTGATCTTGTTCGTTTTTACAGTAGTTCTGCCGGTGCAACATATGCAAAAGCAGATAACTCAACACCCGCAAATGCTGAAGTTGTCGCAATAGTAGAGAAGTCACACTCACCAAATTACTTCACAGCAGTTTACACTGGTCTCGTTGATCTTTCCGAAATGCCTTCGATTGTTTCCGGTGGTTTTACTCTTGCACCAGGCGAAGCATACTTCTTGGGCGACACTGTTGGAAGTTTCACAGCAACCGAACCGTCAATTGCAGGAAGAATACGAAAACCAGTTCTTATTGGTGTTACCGGTGATACCGGTCTTTTCGTTAACTACATCGGCAATGAAGTTCAAGTTGATACTGGACAGAGTTTTGATTTTGTAACATACGATGCACACAACATCGAACTCATCGATCAGAGAATCGTCACCTCCTCTTTCAGAAACAAGATTATCAATGGGGACTTCGATTTCTGGCAAAGATGGAGAGACTACGACGGTATTGCCGGAACACAAGTTACTGGTGACATCAACCTCCCGACAGGAAACGCCTACGGAACCACTCTAGAGTTTGCTGGTGGTGTTACTGGTTATCATGCTGACATGTGGGCGATTCTTTCATCTGAGATCGATCCCACAAACACACGATCTTGTG
>JGI10211J14876_10000574_pt1 | contig 15842 bp, 21 predicted proteins | sample Etolagsediment_FD_14876 | JGI IMG/M metagenome (IMG submission 14876)
TTTATAGTTTAATCCAATATTTAATGCTAATGTACCTCCTTGTGAAATTCCTGCAATAATTATTTTATTATAATTAATTAATTTGCTCTCTCTTTCTATTAAATTATTAATTCTTATAGTTTGTTGGTTAAAATGATTTTTATTAATTTCATCGTGTATAAATAACCCATCATATCTTGTATAATAATTATACCAAGAACTTACGTTATAGTCAGGTGGCGTACTCCATGATATATTTCTTCTAGGTGCATCTGGTAATATAATTTTAATATTTTTATTATAATTTTGTATATAATTTGCTATAGAAATAAGGCTTTTACTTGTTTGAAACATACCATGTAATAAAATTAATGTATATAGATGAACTTCAATAGCATTAAATATCATAGTCATTATTCTATTAGAATATAAAAAATTGATAAATATTTTATATTTTATTTTATAAATATAAAAATATGATTTCATTGGTAAATGTGATAATTTTAAGTAATCATTTTAGTCTAGAGAGAGAGAATATTATTCAAAATAATTGTGACTTTGATATTTTAAGAATAAAAAAAAGTGATAGAATGTGTAGTGATTATGGTCAATATGTAAAATATTGTAATCATTATTCACAACCACAAGAATTTTTAATATATAATGAAAATGGAATTAATGGCAAACATATAGTAATTAAGCCATCTGCAATGTGGGAAGAAACTGATAATAGTAAAACAAAATTAGCTGATTTCTATTATACATTTACTTGTGATAGTCGTGATAAAGAGCCTAAACTAATTCAACATATTGTTCCATCACCAGGACAAGATATGAATCCATTAATAATGCTAACTTTATTAATATTATTGTTAATTGTTATGTGTATGATTTGTCCAACCGATAATAGTGATGGATTTTGGCTAGGATATTTATGTGGTTCATCTAGAGGAAGTAGAACTTACTGTGATTAATATAATATATTATTAAAATTAGATTTAAAAATAATATATTTTTTTATGCAATAATGCATTGGTTTCATAATATATTAGTTACAGTTTTCAATTACTTTGGTAGATATCGTATTATTAATGATCGAATAGATCATGAACCTTATCTAGAACGATATTATTTATTTTTAAAAGAGAGAGAAAATTTTCCATTTAATGTATTTATTCATAGATTTTTAAAATCAGATCCAGATGATTTACACGATCATCCCTGGTCATTTAGAACTATTATACTTAAAGGTGGTTATTGGGAATATACAAAAGATGGTAAATTTTGGAGAGGACCATTTACATATAGATATAATCCTCCAGAAGCATTTCATCGTGTTGAATTAGATAAAAATATTCCATATTGTTGGACACTATTTATTCCAGGTAGACGGGTAAAAGATTGGGGATTTGATACAGAAAAAGGTTGGGTACAACATGAGCAATATCTTATAGAAAAAAAGAAAAATAATTAACTATATTATTTGTATTATTATATTAACCTAATTTTTTACTATATTTATCACGTTTTAAATTAAGATATGTAATTCTCTCTTCAATTTTTTGCCGTAACTCTTGAGGATAAGGTGTACCATATTGTGCAGGAAATTTATCATAAATATTCATTTGACGTAATATTTGATAAACGGTTGCATGCTCATCATATTGTAAAAATAAATCAATTAATTCTTTTGGTGGTACAGCAATGCATATTTTTTCATGAATAATATCTTGAACATATTTATGTATTTTTAAATTTTCTTCGTCTAGTGCTTTTATAATATCCAAATATATAGTATCACTTCTATCTGTCATAATTTTTAGATTTTCTCTATCTTGTATTTTTTGTATTTTATCAATCTGTTCATTAAGAATTTTAATATTTTTATCTATTATTTCATTATCATCTATTTTTTTATTATCAGAATTATTTTCAATAGTTATACTAATACTATCTTCTTCTATACTAGAAATTTTTTTATTTAATAGTGATTCTCTTTTCTTAATAGCTTTTCCTAATGCCTTTTTAGATGCAGGCAATATTGATATCGGTGGACTACTTGGAGTAGGATTTTTATATAATATAAGTATTTTATCCCAAATAATTTGCTCTCTCTTTAGGTAGAAAAATATAGGATAATAAAATTCTTTAAGTTTAAATTCAATACTATTTATTTTTTCAGTAAACTCACGTTTTCTACGCGCCATTATAAATTCCCATAGATATCTAGCTAAAAATCCAACTGTTGCAAATACAGAGGAAAATATATATACATAATAGTCTTCTATCATATATATATTAACAAGATAAATGTAAATATTTAATAGCACTAGTTTTAACACCAAATAACATATGTAAAATAATACCCATTATAAACCAAAATATAGTACTTAATACTAATGGGAAATTTGTAAAATAAGAAAATACTATAGAGAGAAGTAATGTTAATAAATAATCAATTAAAGCAACATCTAAAAGTCTAGTTTTATGAACACCTTTGCCTGCTATTCCAAATATATCACGATATTTTATAAATGGACAACTCATTATAATATATTATAATATATTATAATATATATGGCTGGCGGATTATTTGGAAAACCATTTGCATTTAATATAAAATGTATAATTTTTTCACTTATTATTATGGCATTGTTTTTATATAATCCTAAAATTAAGAATAATTATGTTTTATATGGATCCCTTTTTATTATTTTTGTAATATCTTATGTCGCAATGGCATGGTATGACTATTTTTTTGATTGTAGAATATTACCTCTACGTAAAGGAGAAAAAAGTTGGCAAAAACATATTAAACCACCTGCACACCAACCTGAAAAACAAGAAGATTGGATATGTGAACAAGACAAGTCTCTTAAAATGACATTAATTTATATTAGTCATATAATATTTATAGTACCTATGTTAGGTTATATAGCATTATACCGAAATCGTGTTAATCCTATGATATATCCACTATTAGGAGTTTTGGCCATATTTACATTAGGTTATCATGGTATACAGTTACTAGTTTCAAGTCACAATTAATAACTAATATCAATATTATCTAATACAGTAGAATTAATACTATTTTCTTTAATTAATAGATTTGAAATTTCAGCTAATGGTTTAATATTTTCATCAATAATTTTAATAGTTTCTTTTAGTGCATAATTAATTACCCGTTCAACCTCTTTATCTACTCTTGCTTTTGTAAGTTCACTCATTTTATTACCATTCATTCCAAGCTCACGGCCAATAAATGGTTGGTCTGGGCTTAAATCAAATAGACAATAGTCATCATCTACTCCAAAAAGATTTACATAATTTCTTGCAATATTTGTAGCCTGTCTAAGATCATTTGATGCTCCTGTAGTAACTTCTAGATTATCAAACTCTCTAAAAATACGATTTTCATCATAATTAACTAATCCAGAATTATTTGTTTTAAATTTACTAAAATAAATAGTTTCTGCAGCTCTTCCACCTAATGTTACCATAAGTTGAGCTAGAATAGATTTTTTTGTAGGATAATTTAGATATTTGTCACGCATTGTAAAAAGTGTATATCCACCAGCACCATTTGTATTTGCATTAATAGTAACTTTTCTTACATTAAAAATATCATTAAATAGACACGCAATTAATGTATGACCAGCTTCGTGTACTGCAACTAATCTGTCTACCTCTATATCTACTTCTTTATTCAGTTTTGGAAGACCAATTGTTACTTTTTCAAATGCATCCATTAAATTATTTCGAGTAATTAGTGTATCATTACTTCTTACTGATAAAATAGCTGCCTCATTTACTAAATTAGCAATATCTGCCCCCGAAAATCCAGATGTTAAATCTTTAAATTCATCTAGATCTAGATTAGGTTCAACAAATTTGTTTTTAAGATGTACATCAAAAATTTTTCGTCTTCCATTGGCATCTGGTAATGGAACTTTAACTGAACGATCAAATCGCCCCGGCCGTGTAAGTGCAGAATCTAAAATATCTGCTCTATTTGTTGCAGCCATTACAATAATACCTGTAGATTTTGTAAATCCATCCATATTTGTAAGTAGTTGATTAAGTGTCTGTTCGCGCTCATCATTTCCAGAATTAAATCCTGTACCTCGCTGTCGCCCTACTGCATCAATTTCATCAATAAAAATAACACAAGGTGATGCTTTTTGTGCTGCCTCAAAAAGAGATCTAACTCTAGCAGCACCAACACCGACAAACATTTCAATAAATTGCGAACCACTGGCTTGAATAAATGATACACCAGCTTCACCAGCTACAGCTCTAGCTAGTAGTGTTTTTCCTGTTCCAGGACTACCTTCAAGAAGAATACCTTTTGGAATCTTTGCACCAGAAGCTTCAAATTTAAGAGGATTTTTTAAAAAGTCTACTACTTCCATTAACTCATATTTTGTCTCATCACATCCCGCAACATCTTCAAATGTTACATCAATATCTTCTGGTTTAACATATTCTGGTTCTTTTTTAAATTGCTGTAGTGGATTCATCATGTTCATTCCACCACCACCTCTCTGCGCAAGAAAATTTAAAATAATATTTCCAATAATATAAAATCCGATAAATTGAATAAAAAATGGTATTTGTAATGGTTGAGGTAAGTCAGCAATATTTAAAATATCAAAATTAATATTATTTTCAGTCATTTTAGAAATTACAGTATCAGTTATTGACGGAATTGTTTTTAATAAATGAACATTAAAAAGACCTGGTGTATCTTGATAATTATTATCAATAAAAAAAATTCTACCATTATCAGTAACTGTAGCTGCATCAATCTCATGACCTTTTAAATTTGATAAAAATTCTTGGTATGTCCACTCATTTCCTAATTGTCCTTTACCTAAACTTTGTAATAGTTCTTGAGGTTTATAATTCATTTCAATATTTAAAAGATTAGGGCGCTTATAAAAATTTGGTCTTACCATAAATGCATTTGTTGTTGCTAATAGTAATGCAAAAAATCCTCTGTACATTTATATAATACATAATAAAGTGTTTAAGCAAATTTTTAATATTATTTATTATATGTACCGTTTATTTTTGTTTTTATTATATTTACAAGAAGTCATTTTATTTTCAATACCAAATTATATACCTAAAACAAGAGTAAATTTACATCTTGAAAAATTTAATGAGAAATATAATTTATTACATATAGGTATTAGTTTTGAAAATAATTTTGATAAAATTAGATATGATTATAGAGCTTTTTGTGATGAACAACAAGGTTGCACGTATGAAACAACTAATATAGATAGACTTAATCCTAGAGAAGTTTTCCCTAATACTGATTTATTAGATAATTTAGAAATACCTGAAGATATTAAGAAACTAAAGATATATTGGGGAGATACAGATAAAACTTTTCAAGAAATAAGAGAATTTGAAAAAACTTTACATTGTAAATATATTTTAGGTGTAAATGATTGTAGACATTATGTAAATCGCTTTACAAAATGGGCTTTAGATAAACCAACTCCTATATGGAAATTGAATCGTTTATGGGATAAATATTATAAAATAACTACATATGATATAGATGAAAACTAGAAAAAATATAAAATATCATAATAAAAGTGTAAAAAAATATTTACCATCTATGAAATATTTACCTATAAATTATCCTATATATAAAGCATATGATTTTGATGGTAAAGAACTATTGCCCTATAAAATAAAGATGGAAAAAGAAACCGGTGATAGTTGTCTATTAGAAAACAGTAGTTGGTTTGGAGATTTAGATGTAGCCAAAGAATATAAAACATCAGATCGGGAAATTTATAAATGGACTATTAAAAAACCAACTAATTTATTAAGTATAACACATAATAATATTAAATTTATAGAGAATTTATTTTTAAAAACTAGTCAAAAATTAACACCACTATTAAATATAGATAAAAATATTCCTTACAACAATGTTTATATCAAAATGGATGATAGAGAGAGAGCATTATATGAATTTAAATTTGCATTTGGTTATTTAACAATAAAAGAACAATATGAATTTTTATTATTAATAAAATTTTTGATAAAAAATAATTATCTTGAAATTGAAAGAAGAAGTGGAAATAGTATAATTAATAAATTAAATTTAAAAATTGCTTATTATAATATAAATCGATTTTTTAGTAAAAAAGATAGATATAACCGTATTAGTATTTATAAATTTGATAAATATGCTATTATGAATTTATGTAGATGTTTAAAAAATCGGTATAATATTTCAGGAGTATATCAAAAAAATGATACCAGTTTTTGGTTTCCAAGTCTTGGATTATATAAAATGAATATTAAAGAATATATATTCTTTAATCCAGGCAAAAACTTAAAATATAATAAAAAAATTTAACTATAAATAGGGTTTTAATAAATTATAAGAATAATCTAATGCATTTTTTTTAAGAGTATATTTTTTTATATTTTTATTTTTCATTTCAGGATAACTAGTTAACAATATTTCATTTGTTGTATGCCAATATGGTATATAATCTGCAATTATTAATCCTAATAGCATTATATTATTTTTTTTTGAATCTTTTATATTGTAAAAATCAAATAACATAATATATAATAATGCTGCAGATCCAGATGGTCCTCCTAAATATTTTTTATTATAAACTTTCATTAACTTAGCATAAGGTGATTTAGATGAAATTTTATATTTTCTCTTACTAGTATAAATTCCATATTTTTTATAATTATCTTTTGAAACTATACTTTTAGTACATCTATTTAATTTTTTATAATACTTTTTAGTGTTAATTTCTTTATTTTTTATCCTAAAAAATTCCATATTTATTAAATTTTTACGATATATTGAATTATTTCTATTGTCTTTATCTATTCCAAATATTATATCAAAAACAAAAAAGTTATAATTATGTTTTAGATCTTTATTATCAATTTTACTATATAATTCATAAAAATCGCTCCAAGTAAATTTTTTTGTTAAAAGAATTTTATTTAAATTAGTAATAAATTTTTTTTGAAGAACATTATTTTTATTAACTATGTAAATTGTTAATATAGGATTACATAAATTATTAATTGCAGATGTCACTTTAAGAAATTTATTACTTAAAAAATTAAATAATTTATTTTTGTTATTTAAGTTGTCAAAAATAGTTAATAATTCATTTTTATTAAAACCTACATCATAAATAGTATATTTTTTTATTTTTTCTTGTATCAAATTTTTTATTATATCTTTCCACTGATTTTTATAGTTATTTTTCCAGAATTTTAATAATTTATAAAAAGTTTCAAACGCAAAATTTATAATATTATCATTTTTTATTAAATAACAAGCAAACTCTTCTTGTTTTTTAAATTTAAATTTTATATTATTTTTTCTTGTATATTTCATTTATATATTATATATATTTAAAATTTAGTGCTATTATAAATAACACACATTAATCCTAGATGTTGAACTTCTATAATAGAATTAATCCAAAATCTATTTTCAAAATTTGGATTTTCTACCAGTAAAATAGCAGCAAATGCAACAGTTATAAAACTAATATAACTAGTTACAGTTTTACCATATAATACTGGTAAAGTTTTAACACCAAGTCTTTTATCTTCTTTAATATCATTAATATCGGCAAAATTACTTGCGGAAAAAATAAATAATAAACAAGAGAGATAATCTTGTGGATACATTAAAATATCATAATTGTTATCATGTAAAACACAAGGTAAACCAATAGTTGTAATTGTCCACATAATTGCTATATAGAGAGGTTTATATATAGATAATAATGGTTTATACTCTTTATAATTTGCTGAAAGATATAATAATAATAAAAATGGTAAATGTGTAATATCATAATTATCTATACATAATAAATATATAGACCCTATGAGTGCAGAATTAACTGTAATATCATATAATAATTTTTGATCTAAAATTCGTTTATATAAATCTATCTTATTTTGTGGATAAATAGAAATATCAGTAGATTTACTATATTCATTAGCATCTTTAATTCTATCATATCCATATGCATAGTAACCTAATAAAAATTGGAGCAAAATACTTTTTGTTGTTGTTATATCAAAACCATAATGTAAATTTGTATAAATATTTGAAAAAATATTTAATGGTATTCCAATACTAAAATCCTGAACTATAAGTTGAGGATTAGATCTATGTAAAATAGGTCTAGGAGAGAACCTATTAATTGATGAAATATACATTATTTATATTATTAATATAATAAATATTTAGATATTAATATACTAATAATATATATGTTAAAAAATTTATTAATATTTATATTGTTTACATTGTCTAATTCAATGTTTATAAAAGTTCCAACAAATATAGTAAATATAAAAAAGCGACGCAATGATCAGTTATTAATACAAAATAAATGTGATATATTAGAAAAAATTTTAGGATCAGAATTTACACAAGCAAATAGTAAAATAATAGTACAATCATTATCAAATACTTTACCACAATTTGACTCAATAAGTCATATAGTTTTAAATACAAACAGTAAACTAATTAGTTATGTTTTAAATGATGAATTTATTCCTCCACAAATTAAAAAAGATATAATTTTATTAACTATAAAAATGACGCAAGAAGGTGACAATATGGGAGGTCAAATATTAGAATTATATTATAATATAGTAAATCATATTTTATAAATTAAGATAAAGATATAATCTTTTTCTATATAACAGATAATGAAAATTGTGAATAAACCTTTTTTACAGTTTATTTATTCTTGTTTACTATGTGGTGTTCCTCAATATTCGATGAATCCATTAAATCAAAATCGTATATTAGCAGAATTAAATGTGCAAAAGTACAGTAGTTATGTTAATTATAAACTAAATAAAACACAGGTCAGTATATTAAATAATTATATTAAAGAATATAATGAAGATTTAGATATAGTTCCAATACAGCTATCAAAATATAGTTATCCAAATTATTATTTGAGTATTAATATGTATAATGCGACAAGTCCTATTATGATGACTGATAAAAATATTATTAGATGTGAATTAAATACATATATAAAAACACGTGATGGTGTATTAGGTACATTAATATTAGATTATGTATCTAATACTCTCTCTATGGATCCAGTAAATATTTTCAAAAAAAATATTGGAAAAATTAAATTTGATAATAATTATAATTTAAATAGATTATTTGTAGATAGTGTTGATGATGACATTTATTTAGATCTTACATATAAATTAACTAGTGATGATTATTATATTAGTAAAAAATTAGTAGAATTTACAGATTTAGCATATTATAAAAATGGAGTAGCAGATAAAGTATATTATGATTCAACACTAGGAAATGCAGTTACTAAATATGGAGAATTGATGCATGGATCGGTATTTAAATATAAAGGGTTAGAATTTGAATATCCAGACAGTGTATTTTATTTTGATAATTCATTAAATTTTATAGGTAGTGTTTGGAATAATTTATAAAATTATTAAATAAAATAAATTTTTTTATTATTTTTTATTATTTTTTTCTTGATCTATTTTTTTATTTAATCGTTGAACAAACATATCTATATATTTTTTATTAACTTGATCTTCTAAATTATCATAAATTTCTTCAACAGATGGTTCGCGTCTATTTTCTTTAGTATAATTTTTAACAAATTTATCTATTTCTATTGTATTCATTACTGAATTACGTCTCTCTTTAATTGACTGCACAGTTTTTAAATCTTCATCTTTATTATAATCGTGTTTATAAATGGTTTCTCTAACAGATATTAATGAATTACATATTTCAGGCCTAAAAAATTCTGAATGTTTAAATGTTTTATTAAATTGTTTAATTGCCCCAACTCTTATTTCTGGACTTGTTTCAATAAGTAAATCATATTGTTCTTTAGTTTTCTTGAGAAAGAGAATTATATTTTCTCTCTCTCTAGGATTTTTAGCTAATTCAATGCGTATATTTCTATATAATTTATCCCAAGAAATTGCGCTAATTCTATGACCTTCTGATAATTCATTTACTTTTAAAAATTGGGCTACTGTAGTAATAAAACCAGCTATGATATTAAATGCACCTACAGCCATTGTATAATAAAATTGGTTAGCTTCATCTATCCTTTCTTGTGCAAAATTTGCAACACCAGTTAGGGTAGAAATAAAAATTACTGGTATAGTAAATAATACATGCTGTCTATAATAATATCTATGACATGTAGTATGTAAATATCGGTAACTCATTGCTTTATCACACCAATCTACAAAAATATCTTCATAATAAGAGGTCCATTCTGCGTTTGGATTTGTAATTGATGGAGTCGATTCAATATCATTTAAATTATTATCTTCCATAATAATAATGGAGATAATTAATTTAAAGAATGCAATTGAATTAGATTTTCAAAATATTATAAGTAATAAAGCAAAGTGTGACGATTTTATTAGTCAAATTAGTGAATTAATTGAAAAAATTAACATTAAATATAATACATTAATAACAAATATTAAAGATAATAAAAATATAGAAATACCAATCTATTTAGGAATTGATTCTTTAAATTTTCAAAATAAATTGTATACACTAAAATTTGAAAATATTAAGAAATTTCATAATAGAGTTTTTAATCGTATATATGGTGATTACTATAAAATGCATAAACTTGTTAAAAAATATATTATATCTAATACTACTATACCAGTTATTGATGTTATATTTCCACAGTATAAAGATTTAGATCAAGATAAGTGTTATAATTTCGATGAAATTATCAAACTACAAAATACTATTAATCAATATATTCAATCATTATATGATATAATTACTAAAAAAAATATTACAATTGAACCATTTATAAATAGTAACAAAGCTGGTTATGCAGTAAAATATTATATTTCTGAAGAAAATACTAATATTAGTATTTATACTAATAAATGTTTACTATTTATCAATTATTTAACTACTTTTAATACTTATCATAATAATTATCTATTAGATTTTTTATTACAATGTAGATTTTTAATTACATCTATTAAAAAAGATGTAGATTTTAATATTGATAATGAATTAATAAATATAGATAATTTTCTTGATACTAACAATATTATAGATATTGATATATCAAATGTCTATTTAAACTATACTAAACGAAGTAATAGTACATCTACATTTATTTCTGATAATAAATCAATAGAATTATCTACCGATGATTCCAGTGATATATCTAATCTAAGATTTATTTATCATAATAGCGATCAACCCGTTATTGATAATAGTGATCAACCTATTATTGATAATAATGATCAACCTATTATTGATAATAGCGATCAACCCGTTATTGATAATAATGATGAATTAAGTATTAGTAAAGAGAATGAAAATAAAAATAATTATTGTAATTATCAAGGTATGACACTTAAAATAAGTGAACTTTCTGAAAATAATAATAAAGGTTTTAATTGTAACATTTTATAAAATTAAATTATATTATCACTATTTTTTTTTGTCATTTCATTAATATAACTTATTATAACATTACTTAAAAATTTATGATATTTTTCAATATTATTTCTTTTATTATGACCAACACTTATTCTACTATAATGCATTAAATCTCTATAAGGTTTATCTATTATATCAGAATGTCCATATTTATGTATTGTTAAAATTTTTACTTTATTTTTATCTATATTTATATCACTTGGATTAACTCTAAAAAAAGGAATAAAAGGGACAAATGGTGGTATTAAACTCCATTTATATGATTTTTCAGCATTAATAATTAATATATTACTTAGGTAATGTAAGTTTTTTTCACTATCCCAATATGGTGTTTTAACTGGATCTAATAATATTAAACTGTCTACATCATTATTACAATTATTTACTGCTCTAGTACATCCAGAAGAGTGGGCTAATAAATTTATACTACTATACTTTTTTTTTAAATCTTTAAAAAATCTATCTTTATTTTTATTACATTGAAATGGTATTCTAAATACATCTATATTTTCTAAATTAGAAAGAAAGTCTGAATATACTAGTGGAGAAATTGCATTACTTCCTCCAGTATAAAAAACTATACAATGATTTGTATATGCTACAGCAATTTGTAATAATAAAAAGATATACTTCATATAATATAAATATTTTATAATATTTATATTATAAAAAATTGAAATAATTTAAAAATATATCTTATGTATATATAAAATGCAGATCTTCGTGAAAACCCTCACCGGAAAGACTATTACTCTTCAGGTAGAGCCTAGTGATACTATTGATAATATTAAAGCAAAGATTCAAGATAAAGAAGGTATTCCTCCTGATCAGCAGCGTCTAATCTTTGCTGGTAAACAGCTTGAAGATGGACGAACACTATCTGATTACAATATTCAAAAAGAGTCTACACTTCATCTCGTTTTGCGACTTCGTGGTGGTATGTAAATATTTGTTTGATTAAAAAAATTGAAAATAATAAAATTTTTTTACTATTTATAATGACTACATCAACAATGTCTCCAACACGTGTTTATAATATGCATAATAATTGCAACAAAAATAAAAATAATTCAGTTTATTCTGCTAATCAGAATGTTTTAAATATTATAAATAATATAAGAAACAATCAAAATTGTTTGGATTATCCACAAGAAACAATGAAAAAAATGATATTAACTCTTATTTATCAAGTAGAAAAATTATTTAATCGTGTGAATGATCTAGAAAATGAAGTTAAAGAGTTAAAAAATACTAAAATGTGTAATCATAACCTTAGACAAGATAATCAACAACTTAGATGTCAACTTGTTGATTTTCAAGAAAAAACAACACAAGATAATATATGCTGTGTTTGTATGACAAATGCTAGAACACATATTAATACTCAATGTGGACATATGTCAGTATGTGAAACATGTAGTTATCATCTTAGAGAGAAATGTCCAATTTGTCGCACTAATGGAAATTTTATTAAAGTTATTGTATCTTAATTATCTAGTAATCTTAATATATTAAGTGCTTCAGATCTATCATCTGGATTTTTACATAACATATTATTTATTATTATATTTTTTATCTTTTTTGGAGTCCAAAACCATTGCATATTAGTATTTGGAATATATCTCTTATTTTCAAACATTTCATATAACATTATACCACAAGAATATATATCTATTTTATTATCATAATTAGATGTTTTGGTTTCTGGTGCCATATATCGTTCTGTTCCTACTGGTGTAGTTAATTCACTATTAGCTTCGTTATCTAATTCTGATAAATTATCATAAGAATAATTTTTTTCAATACTATAAAATTTTGATAATCCAAAGTCTGTAATTTTTGCAACCTTTGAATTAGTTAGTAATATGTTAGTAGGTTTAATATCTCTATGAATCAACGAATATGGTTTACGATTATGAATATATACTAATCCTTTTAGTATATCTTTCATTATATTTATTTTCTGAGTTTTTGATAATTTTGGAATATTTGTTAACAGATCACCTTTTGGGATATATTCCATAACAATAATAAATGGATTATCAACATAACCTAAAAACTGAACAATATTTGGATGGTGCAATTTTGTCATTGTATTAAATTCTCTTAAAACTAACTCTTTTTTTTCTCTACAAATATTTTCATCTATTACTTTTGCTACAACTAAGGTTTCTCTCCATTTTGCTAAATAAACCTTTGAAAAAGAACCTTCTCCTAATAACTCATTTTGATATATAAAAAGTTCCCAAGGAGCAATTTCCCAATCACCAAATTGTTTCTCTCTAGCTGTAAAAAATTGTTTTGGAACACCTCCATGTAAACTTATATCGCAAGTTTTTAAATCTATCGATTTCCAATGTGGGATTTTAACAAACATAAGATATATTATTGTATTACAGTAAAATATCTTTATTTTGTTATTTATTAGCATATTATTAGTATATCGAAAAAATTGAATTATAATAAATATTTTTACTATTTACATTATAATGCAAGCCAGTCCACTCGATTTAGACGATAGCAGCATGCCTCGATTTGAATGGCCTCTACTATCCCCTTCAACAGATACTACTGCATCTCTCTCTCCAAATAAAGAAAAACAACTAACTGATCGTATTCAAAATTTAGAAATTATGGTTAGTAATCTGTTAACCAGAATTGTTGAACTAGAAAAGACTAAATATGATAATGATATTTTAAATAAACATTGGAGTGCTGATACTAAAAAAGCGTTAACTGAAAAAACTGAACTATCTAAAAGTACTAGCTCATTGGCTACATATTTTGCTAAGCGTTCAGGTTCAAATAGCGTATAATTTTATTATTATAATAAAATTATATATATATTATGTTTTTTGTTTATTTTATTGAATCCACAAATGGTTCAACTTATATTGGAGCAACTGTTAATCTTGATAAACGTATTCGTCAACATAATAAAGATATAAAAGGTGGTGCAACTGCTACTTCAATAAAAGTAAATCAAGGCGAAGCCTGGACCTATGTTTGTTATGTTGAAAATTTTCCTAATTGGAATGAAGCTCTTAAATTTGAATGGCGTTGGAAACAAATATCTAGACAAATTCAAAAAAAAAATCCTAAACAGAATCCTAGAGAGAAAAGACTAGAAGCTCTTGATTTACTATTAAAATTAGACAAACCTACATCAAAAGCTATGTTATATAGTGAATGGGAAACAAAACCTAATGTAGTTTATAATACATAACTTATATTTTAACCCGTTTTACATTTAAAATAACCTACTTTGGAATGTTAAAAAGATTAAAAGGAAAAAATTATTTATATTATAAATATACAGTAATGACAAAAATACAAAAAATTACTATATATGGAGAAAGATGTTCTGGAACAAATTACTTAGAAACTTTACTTGCCAAAAATTTTCATGATTATAAATTAACTTGGGAATATGGATGGAAACATTTTTTTGGACACCAGAATTTAGAAAATTCTGATGATACACTATTTATATGCATCGTAAGAAACCCAGTAGATTGGTTTAATTCTTTATATAGAGAGAAATATCATATTGCTAATCATTTGCGCTTAAGTATTGAAAATTTTTTAAATAAAGAATTTTATTCTTATAGAGATAAATTTTGTCATTTAAATGATGGAACAGAAATTATGGAAGATAGAAATATTTATACAGGTGAACGATATAAAAATATATTTGAATTAAGACATACTAAATTAAATTTTTTGTATAAAGATTTACCAAAACTAGTTAAAAATTACATATTTATAAAACACGAAGATTTAATTAATAATTTAAAAAATACTATGATTAAAATCAAAAATAAAGGTTTAATTGTAAAACCTAATGTTTATTCTCCATTAAATGTTTATACTTATAAAAAAGGTAAAAAAATATTTAAGAAAAAATCTAATGAAATTACTGAAGAACTTATTTTGAATCATCCTGATTTTAGAAAGCACTACGAACAAATTTTAGGATACATTTAAAAATATTATCGTTGACTTAAGTGCAAATGATTAGCAATATGATATTTCACTCTAAAAAAAATTGATAAAATATAGTATATATAATTTTTTATCAATATGAGATTTATTATTGCCATCTTAATTATTATTTCAGTGACTAATGCATTTCAAATCAAACCTATTACTAGTAAAAAAATACCAAAAATATCATACACAAAAATACATGATATTTCATATAAGTCTCCTATCTATATTCGTCGAAAACGACCATTTGCATTTCAACTGATTAAAGAGATCACTAATATTATTAGTGATTATATTAATGAAACATATGCTATGGCAAGTTTTCCATTATCTTATAACTTTGCTAATC